>WLWD01000387.1_pt1 | contig 230895 bp, 165 predicted proteins | sample 6712731 | NCBI WGS metagenome assembly WLWD01 (sample SAMN12718690, study PRJNA576275) | sponge metagenome | isolation source: marine sponge | host: Mycale hentscheli | place: New Zealand: South Island, Marlborough, Capsize Point | collected 2014-11-01 | reverse complement strand
TTTTTTTTTTTTTTTTTTTTTTTTTTTTTTTACTTCGCCACTTCGTGGGGAGTTGTTGTGTAGGAGAGACTTATTCAACATTGCAACAAGAGACCAGCCCTCTATTCATGCAAACCAGAGTTGGGGTTAAATATACACCAAAAGTATTTAACTGCAAATACAAATACTTGATTTCAGAAGTGTATTTAATTGCATTGCATGGTATTTTGACAAAAGAGCTATTACTTGCTGGTACGTCACAATACTCTATCTGGTAGACATCCCCTTCTTTTTCTCTCTCTATTCTTTTTTTATTTTATTTTTTTATTTTTTTTAATTATTATTATTATTTATAATATAATACTTATTACATGAGTCAGAGTGTGATATGGTGAAATATTTCACGAGCAGGCTAATTTATTTTGAGCCAAAGGCAAGTGAAAATAAAGCCTGAGAGTGAAATATCTAGCCATATCACTCTGACAGTGTAATAAGTGGTTTATTCCACACTAGATATCTTCACTGAAGTAGTTTTTTTGGTAACTCATGGTGTAAAGTTAGAAAAACTCACTAGGGGCTCCCCACAACCCCAGCTGATATTATAGCAGTTGCTCTAACCTGGCTGGGTAGGCTCCACTAGAGTAAAGGTAGCTGTAAAAACCCAGAAAACTTATACGAGGCCCAGCCAGGCCCAGTTGCTATCTGGTATCTCACGGTCACATACCTAAAAATATCATTGTGAAGATATCTAGGGTGGAATAAATATATATATATGTATTAATAGTAATTTAGCTATAGTATTTATTGCAATACGTTCAGAATCACTCCAATACAAATACATTGCAATTACTGCAAAAGACCTATTTAATATACAATTATGCAAACTGAGGTAAATGAAGATTTGTGTTGTAAGGGGGCCAACTTGCAAATAGGTGCACATCACTGTTGGCATTGTATGAACATAGATTAATACACAGGAAGTAATGATGCAGTCAACAATTAATTACTTAACAAAAGCCCAATTTGGTTACACCAGGTGGTTATGGTTTTGGGGTAGGCTGATAAGCCCCCATAAAAGGGTCATATTCCAGTTCCAGCTAGTTATATCCTTAATAGTGCTCCCCCCACTCCATGCCATGTTTGTTATACCTGCACTTCCTTGAGAGTTCCTATAAGTAGCTAGTTTTGTGTGTGTAGAGGTGTAGAGGTCAGCCTGGAAGAAGGAACCTGTATTGCCAAGGACTGTTTCCTGCTTTTTTACTTCCTGTGTGGTTAGTGTGCAGAAGGGAGACCTTTCAAGTGCTTGTGAAGTTTACTACCTGTCTCAACCAGAGCTGGAGTAAAATTTGTACTACAGCTAAAGGAGTTAGTGGTCGAGAATGAGACTAGAGTCCTTTGCATGGCTTTCTCAGCTGCTGCTTCTCTTCTGTTTGTCTCTGAGGGTCTCCGGTGACCCTGCCATCTGTGAGTCTGTTGGAACTTGTCTAGAGTATCCTAGCAAGTGTCAATGTGATCCATTGCAGGACTGCTTTACAGTTAGCGCTGATACACCGTATCCCGGTTATGAACCTGGTACACAAGATGGAGCAATCATATCTCCTGGCAGGAAGACTAGTTGTGAGGAGAGACTAGGTTGGACCTCTGCAGGTCGCACTAATATCACTCTAGACTCAGTGCAGCTGAGATATGTCTCCATTTCTCCCAAGTTCCTAGCTGTCTGTGTGTCTTGGAATGTGTCTCAGTCCAGTGGGAGCAGTGGAGGATTTGTGGTGGATACTACCGACAAATGGGAAAGAGTTGACTTACGATATTGTGTCAGTGACTCTACTCGGAGGGAAATGTGCATCAACAACTTGGAATACAGTGGTATCCATGGACAAGCTAGCGACACACTACAGGTGTATCCATTCCCCCTGGCTGGAGATGATATTGTTCAAGTACATAAAAGATCTGCAGTGATTCGCAATGACCTGGCAGGATGTTCAGACGCAGACAGCAGTGTGGGGATTTGTGGTCCCAATGCATACAAGGCTCCCATGAATGTGACAGTCTTGTCTCGTGTGTGTGATGAAGGTGTCAAGGACTTGAGCATATCATGGCTGCCTCCTCCCGAGGCAAAGATAGCGCCCCAAGCATATTACGTGTCTCTGTACGTGAGCCGTCGGAGATGGAAATCCTTCAAAGTCATAAACAGCTCTCAAATCACTGTAAGAAATCTGAGCGCGAATGTGAACTACACTACAGTAGTGAGGGCCTATGGTAGATGTGCAGGACTGGGAGACTATTATACAAACAGGGTCGGTAGGTGTGATACCAACCACGTTGGCTGTGGACGCCCAACATTCAGGATTACGGAACAATGGGCGGAGTGTCCTAGAGCTACTTCTCAGCCTACATATTCCAACAATCATGCTACGACCTTACAAGGTCTGAAAGGTAGTAGTTCACAGAACACACACACCGTACCCATAATTGCTGTCTCCGTGACAGTGGTTGTTTCCTGTGCTTTTGTAATAGTACTGGTTGTTTTTGCTATTGTTGGATGTATTTTCAAATGGAGATCTTCAGACAGTATTGTCTTCCCTACGACGCTCCAGAAACCCAAGATATTTGTCTTCTACTCGCCAAGTATGTGTGATTCTCGTCTCAAGTCCCTTCAAGAGCGCATTGTGTGTCTCCTGTTGGAGTATTTTGAGGTGGTGACCCCAGATGACATCAGCAGTGGCAACATCAGCATGTGGCTGGAAGACACTGTCAAGTCTGTGCACTCCATCTTGCTGGTGGCCAACAAGGAGTTCTGCTGTGACTGGAACAAATCCAAGGACGACCGCTCGCCCGTTATGAACTCTCTGGAGCTGCTCATCTCATCGGCTGCAGCACAAAACTCTATAGGGAAGTTTGGATTTGTGTCGTCTGAGGACGGCCTGCAGGACGTGTTCGTCCCTGACCACTCCTACCTGAAGCTGATGCCAGTGTTCCTGCTGGGGCAGAAGACGTGCGATATAGGCAAACTCTACCAGTTTGTCACAAAGTCACGCGGCATAGAGTTCAGCACTGACACATAACAATAGCAACTTACACTTCATATAATTTTTGTATTTTTCAGTAAGTAATTCATGGGTTGATTCTTATAATTAGAGAGCATTTGAGAATTGTTATAAAGTGTATTCACTTTGGTATAGCCATCACTTCATTGATTATAATAAACTTATGTTTGATGACGAAATGTGTTTGTTTTCGTTTTGTATAAGCCACTGTGTACTAAGTGCGGATATGGCACAATGCTGGATATACAGGGAAATGATGTGACAAGACTACTGTTGTGTGTGTATACTGAGTTACTACTAAGGAAGCGTTAATTTTCTTAGAATTGTCTTGAAATCGCTTTTTGAACCTGTTAACGGTACTCCTTTAGGACTTCCTAACAGAATATCAAGGCACCATTTTGTACTTCCATTATGATAGTCATTGTTGTTGCATGCTGTGGACAGTGTAGGTTTAAGATGTGGGTGTTTTTATTTTTAGCTTTTGTATCAATCAAGCGCAACTCTCATCTTTAAAGGCAAGCATTACATCAGCAATTATTCAGCTCATTAAGGACTGGGCATGCTCTATTGAACACTATAAATCAGTCACCTATTTTTAGATAATGAGGTGAATTTTTTTTTTTCCCTGGCAACTCCCACCACTTGGCCAGGTTTTTGGAGCACATGGTAGCACCTGTGTGACTCTCTTAGAGTGCTAAGCCTTAGTACATGTAGTAACCTATAGTCACCATTGTGGAGGCCAATCAAGGTTGGTCTTAGATGGTAGATTAGGGTCAGGCTTGAGCCTTGTAACCAGGTGAGGTTGATAAAGGGTATTATTATCATCATCACACACACACTTACCTTGTCCACAATGTGCAATTTCTGGTCACATGACCTACATAATGGGGTCCCACAGTTACAAGTCTCGTGATGCACACAACTTCCTGTGCATCCTGACTACACTCAGTGCTGAGTTTCTTAGAAGCCACTACCACACGGCAGCAGGTTAACCTACTTGTGCTTTTCATGCCTCAAAAGTCAATACCGGAATGGTCGATCATTATCACTTCACAGCCTTTTTTTAAATTAATTATGTATTGAAAAAAAGAAAGAGAATAGATCTAATTTCTTTCTTTTTTCCAAGGCACTACCAACCTACTTATTAGATATAATAAAGGTTCTGTGTACCATACATACATATATGCATAGCAAAGTCTTGACAGAGCTCGATTCATTGCTTGCCAATTATGTCATGGTGTGGCACTACGGTCCGATCTGGCGTGAATGCTGGTCGGCTGTTGGTGAAAGTGAGCTTATGACCAGGCTAAACCCTTTATACCCGCCTCTAATACAACAACTGGGCGATTGTTACCTCTCCAGATACGAAGGTAGTTTTAACAATTTTTGAAATATGGATTTACAGTGGGAGGGGCTCAAAGCTCAAGCTTCTAATGAGAGGTTGACCAGAAGCCATTATGTGTTAAATGATAGCTGTCGCATGTGTGACTTTGTGACATTGTGTGACCTCATATGAAGTAGACACGAAAGGAATACAAGATCCACAGGTGGTAGGTAGTCATGACCTCCTTCTTGTTACTTCCTCTTCCAGGCTCTGATAAACCTCTGAGGACAGTGGTTGCCATGGCTACTATCAGGGGTCCATCAATGAGTTCTTGAAGCTTGCAGAAGAGAGAGGGTGAGAGGTTGACCAGAAGCCATTTTGGGATCCACATCTCAGGCCATACTGCTATTGATAACTACCAACAAATTCCTGTGATTAAGAAACCTTGCCAGTGTGTGGGAAGGGGAGACCTTGTGATAAGGCCCAGGCAGAAGAAGTGGCAGTTGGCAGATAAAGATGTCTAGTGTTCTTCCCAAACTGACTCAGTTGACTAAGTGGGGGGTCTTATCCTATCACATGCCTGGATTTTTTTTTTATCTCCTCAGATGGACTCTGAAAGCCAGAGTCTCTATTTGAAGTAATGAACAATTGTGATGAGTGTGGGGGAAATGCTGTACGTGTGCTCTTCTGTTTATTAGACGTAGCGTTGGTGAGCAAGTGAGAGCACATACTTACATTGTTGGTTAATAATAATTTAAGTTACTGTGCACAGACTATAGGGGAGAAATTATCAACATAAAAACTTTTACTACTGTATTTTTGTTGTTGTCTTTATTACTGATATTTTTTGCTTGATGTTAGTTTTTGTTGTAATTTGAGGTTTGTGCAATCAATTCATTTAAAGTTTTTATGAATGCATTTTCCCCCTAATACCCGAGTTTAAAATTGTGATCAGTGTGTGTGGAAATGCGGTACGGTACGGTACGTGTGCTTATCATTACAAAATTAGCAAGCGAGAACACACTTTATTGGTGATTTAAAACTAGTAATTTAGTTTTCTATTCACAGTCTTAATGCATATAGGGAAGAAATCATCAACATAAAACCTTTGCTACTTTTTTTTTGCGTGACTTTTATTTCTTTGTTTTGTAATATACGGTTTTATCCAGTCAACTCAATATACTTGGCCAAAAATACTATAGCGCGGGTGTCCAGTGCTCACCTGAGCTCTAGTTGTGTATGGCACGATTGTGACCATTAGGGTACTAGGTTATGATTCACTTGGAGAAGGCGGAGAGGAAGGAAAGTTTGTGAACAGTTGTGTTTGTTTTTTTGTATTTGTTTGAAAAATATATTAGAAATGATGTGAAGATACTCAATGAGACATACATGTCAAATTTTAATGAAGCAAAAGCAGAAAGGAATAGTAAGAATTGTTTAACTGTAGGAGTAGGTATAGAAATGGTTAGTCAGACTAATCAGGATTGGTCAGTTACAAAAGCCTGTCTAGGAGTGAGGAGGTACTTCCATAAACCTCAGAACTTTGTATTATATGTGTGTGTTATGTATATGAATTAATTTTCCACAAGCCTGGGAGCCACAGGAAGATTCAAGATAGGTTTCTAAATAGAAACAAAAACACAGCATAAGCCACAGAAGAGCTGCTGCTCTCCCTGAAACTGAAAGGGACACAGTAAGCACTAGGTACCATATCACTAAATTTAAAAAAAAAAATCTCACCAGACCCAGTGTGTGCCCCCTCCCCCGTATTTACAATATTGCCAAAATACAATTATAGTTTTATTAGTGACACTGGTGTATATAATTATTAGAGCAGACTGAGTCGGAATAATCGACTACATGGTATATTGGGGAAGAGGGCGTGGCAGAGTATGATAAACCCTAAGATCAATTTCCTACAACTCAGTTTCTGTAGTTATACTGTATACCATCCGGAATTGTGTACACATCCTTGTGGGCAAAGATAACACAAACTCTAATACAATGGAAGAAAATGGACTCTCATTGACAGAGGGTCACTGACACTTCACATCACATCATTGGAAGGCTGGATGGACTCTCATTGACAGAGGGTCACTGACACTTCACATCACATCATTGGAAGGCTGGAGCAAAAAAAAATTAATAATTTAATTTAGCTGTGCTCAGACATGAGCTAGTGAGCATGCTCACATTTACACAACAAAGTTGTAATTGTCAATTAATTGGTTTTTTATTGGTATGTGGCTACTACCATCTATGGAACCAGGCACCTACTGGGTTTGGTGAATTTCTTGCTCAGAACTCTTCTCTTTTTTTTTTTTTTCCTTTTTTTTTTTGTTGGTCATCACTTCACAGTAGGTGTAGCTGAGCAACTAGGTATGCTTAATTACCAGTGACTATAGCATTATTAAAGCTTATTAGTTATGGTGGTGGACTGAAGTTGCCACATGTACTACTAGAAGTGGTCAATTAATGGCAGCTGAGAGAGATCTAATATGTTTTGTTAAGTACCTTTGAAGTGCACTCTAGGCTAGCTAGGGCTTCTCTGTCAGTGAGGGCGCGAGGGCGATGATAACTCCTTGCCACACCAAACCTCAGCACAAACATTCTCACTGCCGCCCCACGCTCCTTTCAGTGGCTTTGCTGTGGACTCGGTTGTTCCCTCTGCAAGGGGACACCAGATGGCTTGATGGACTGGTGGTGGCCTGACCCAAAATGAGGCCAAAGCTAGATATCAAGGGCCCTAGCTTAGGACCTGTGTAGGCTCATTTGATGGTCTACCAAATGTCTGCTGTCTGTCCAGGACTAGAAACCACTTGGCCAACGCTCACTCTGGCTTCCCCTCATTGTGGGGCTTTGTAACCATCAACATTTCCCCTCCTGTAAGTATCTGGGCATGTGCACACACTCACAAACTTCTTTATGACACATACAGTACATTCATCATCACAATCATCATCATCATCATCATCGTCATCATCATCATTGTGTGTTGTTGTTGCTGCTGCTAAGGCTTGATCAGCATACATTCAGGACATGGTGACAGAAGCACAATCTCCAGCTGCATAATGTTTATTGTGTTCATTGGATTTACATTGTTATTGTTTTGTTGGCATCATTATGCTTTTTTGAACTACAAGTTCATCAAGGTGTTCCACTGTGTGGGTGTGGGATGGTGTGTCTACGGGTAACAGTTGCTATTGCCTCCTCTACCAACATTAGTATTGTAATAATACAAACACTGACAGATTAATCAAGTCATGTAAGATGTTATAAATTATTTAGAGTCATTGCAGAAAATAAACTAAAGGTCATTTTTTATTCAAAAATTTTTGTTTAGGTAACACGTGCTACTATATTAGCTATTGCATGTTGGTAAGGTGTAGTTACATAATGAACACTGGATGCTATTGTATTGGTAATGGAACTCTAGGCACTCTGGTACAGGGATATCATGCCAGAATCCTTGATAGATGTCAATTTTTGTAGACGGTAGATATCTTTTAACGTTTACATTGTTTTGTTGAACATTCACACATACATACATACACACACACACACACACGCATTGTGTATTGAAGACTAGAGACATTCAGAGTTTGTGCAGCAGTTTAAAAGACATCTTCAGACCCACCAACCCCCACCTACTAGAAGGTAGGTTGACTTTAATGAATCTCATGGTCAAATATTACATTGGATAAAATCAGGACATATTGTGTTGGGATTGATACTAATGTTAGGATTGTGGAGTGCCACGTGCATTGTAAAGCTATGTTGGAATATACGTGTGTCATTATGATGATGATTTATTATTTTTTAGGTTATTTTTTAGGTTCTGTTTCACATAATTGATATTTTTTGTTCTCTGATATCAACGCTATCTATATATGTGACCGTCTACAGGAAAACCGGGCACAACGCGGCACCCTTCGAAAAAAATTTTTTTGCACTTACAGAGTTGTCGGCGTCCAGATATTGAGCTCTCTAAGTTTTATCGTCGTAACTTAAGTCGTTCCCACTATAATAGACCTAACCGTTCCCTTCCGTCGGCTTGAAACAATACATTGTTAAGAAATCGATCGATCTTTTCTCGATATTTACGCACGCCGCGTTGTTGTGCCCGGTTTTCCTGTAGACGGTCACATATATATTAATATTACACGACATTTCAACAAGCATAGCGTTGTCTTCATCAGGTTATGAAAATTAAATTAAAATTTAATTCATTTATATTTCACTTATTTTTGTATTTTGTATCTTTTATTTACTTTCATGTAGTATTAATAATAGCTATAGCTATGAATGTTGATATGAGAGAACAAAAATATCAATTATTTATTTATTATTATTTCACAAATTCTTTCTCAGCCTTCTTTTTACTCATTAGATGTATTTTCTATGCTTTATGTATATATATATAATTATATATAGTACTTATTACACGAGTCAGAGTGTGATATGGTGAAATATTTCATGAGCTGGCTAATTTATTTTCACAACCAGAGGCCAGTGAAAATAAAGCCTGAGAGTGTAATATCTAGCCATATCGCTCTGACAAGTGTAATAAGTAGTTTGTTTATTCCTTGCTAGATATCTTCACTGAAGTAGTTTGTACTAGGACCAGTAACTCTAGGGGTGAAGTTGGCTATAACTCTCTCTAGGGGCTCCCTCACACCCAGCCACTATTTTAGCAGCTGCTCTAACCTCAGTTGGGTAGGTATCACTAGAGGAAGGTAGCTGTAAAAACTCTGAAAACTGGTAAGCCAGGCCTGGTTGCTGTGATAACAGTGAGTTCTCACAGTCACTACCTAAAAATAACATTGTGAAGATATCTAGGGTGGAATATATATATTTATTGCAGCTTTGATATTTTTACTTGAATATTTCCGCATCACGCGAGCGTTCTGTATTCTCCCATATTGTACGGTTTATATTGTACGCTCCTTGTAGCGCGCGCGTAGCGAGTAAAATCAATGAAAATTGTATTGTAACCGGTTGAGAAAAATTTCAAAGAAGCAATAAATCACTTATCACACTCGTCGTACAATATGGGAATGATATTTTACTCTCACGCCACATTTTCACTCGCCTTTGGCTCGTGAAAATATTTTGCGTGCTCGTAAAATATTTTCCCATATTATATATAATACTTATAGCACGAGTCAGAGTACAATATGGGAAAATATTTTACGAGCACGCAAAATATTTTCACGAGCCAAAGGCGAGTGAAAATGTTGCGTGAGAGTAAAATATCATTCCCATATTGTACGACGAGTGTGATAAGTGATTTATTGCTTCTTTGAAATTTTTCTCAACCGGTTACAATACAATTTTCATTGATTTTACTCGCTACGCGCGCGCTACAAGTAGCGTACAATATAAACCGTACAATATGGGAGAATACAGAACGCTCGCGTGATGCGGAAATATTCAAGTAAAAATATCAAAGCTGCAATAAATATATATATATTATATATACTGTATATATTTATTTATTTATTTATTTATTCCACCCTAGATGTCTTCACAATGTTATCTTTAGGTACTTACCATGAGATAACTCACTTTATCACATGTTATCTCAAGGCTGTATTGCTGCAAGCTCATTACCCTAGTAGTTATAGCAACCCAGCTACCAGTTTTCAGGGTTTTTACAGCTACCTTTATTCTAGTGGAGCCTACCCAGCCAGGATAGCAGCTGCTAAATATCTGCTGGGTGTGTGTGTGAAAGGGGGGGGGGGGGTCTAGTGAGTTTTACGCCAATTTTACACCTAGAGTTACCAAACTACTTCAGTGAAGATATCTAGTATGGAATAAACCACTTATTATACTCTTCAGAGTGATATGGCTAGATATTGCACTCTCAGGCTTTATTTTCACTCACCTTTGGCTTTTGGCTCTTGAAAATAAATGAGCCTGCTCATGAAATATTTCACCATATCACACTATTACAGAATTAAAAATATTTGGTTGCCACCTGGAATTGTTAAGCAAGCAGTGCTGGGTTCGATTCCCGGTGGTGACAAAATATTTTTAATTCTGTATTGAAAAAAAAAAAAGAAAAAAAAAAAAGCTTGTGAGAGAGAGAGAATACATCTTATTATTTATTATTAGTAGTAGTAGTAGTTGTAGTAGTAGTAGTAGTAGTAATAGCACAGGTAACGCTGCCTCGTATTATTTCAATTGCTTTACGAGTGCTATTGATCCCTAATAGAACAGGTTACCCGTGCTAGCACTCGCTAATAGTAGGCCAGCTTTCTTAAAGCCATTTACAGTGTAGCTGCACTTTATCGTTCACTCACTATCTCTGTATTTCAAGATTAGCTTCCTCTGGGACTTCATTTTCAACCTATGATCTGTTAAAAAATTCTCTCTAATACGGTTAGAGCTTCTGCACTAAAGAATGACATTGTCTCCAACTAGAAACTACTCTGTGTGTTTCCAAGGCTAAAACTGCACACATGCACACTTACCCGTACCATTTCACCTAGCTACTGTGCTATTTCACTTTCCTCGTGCGATTTCAATTGAACAGCTATTTTTCCCCATACATTTTTTGAATGGGCAATTTACGTGCCATACTATTATTATTATTATTATTATTATTATTATTATTATTATTATTATATTATTATTATATAGGGTTAAGGTTAGATTGGTATATATTTATGGAGGAAGTGATCTTTTTGACCACAGGAATGCATTCCTAAATGAAAGTATATACAAGAAACTACTTTCAATATAATGAATAACTTAGTGAAACAGTTACGAACAATGTTATTTTCAAAACCATTCTCCTGAAGAATACTCTATTCCAGGAATCAGAGCGAGGAGAGGCATCTGTGTAATAATGACTGCTCCTTTTGGTTATTGTATAGGTATGTTTCCATGTGTTCAAAGAGAAGACAGGGACAGTTATGCTAGCTTTTACAAAGCATACACAGGAAGACCTCTACACCACAGAGCAAGTCGGAATAGGGAGAAATTTCAAGCATTGTGATGTGTTATTGCACCCTTTACCCATCTTGCACATCAATCAAACAAGACTGGCACGTATTTTTGTATAAATTAATATTTAATAGTTATTATGAGTTTCTAGATTCCACTGGTGAATGAGAGTAATGGGAAGGAGGGGTGGGGAAGGAGAGAGGGGGGGGGGGGAGATATTGGCTTGATAAGTGGCGCAATTCACCAAATGTTTAAAGGTGTAAGCATCATGAGTACGGGTGGATTAATTACACATCATCATAGCCATAAATGAATAAGAGTCTTGTTTTGCCTCTCTTATTGTTTTCTGCTGTAGCAGCACGGTTGGAACTTAAAAAGGTATGAATGCCACATACAGAATGAAGACTAGCAGTTTTCCTAGTTGCTATGGGATTAGTCTCATGTGATGCCTATCTCTAGCCCTACTTGATCCAGCTAATCAACCATTTATTATTTTTAAAAAGGAAAGAAAAAAAAAAAGTTAAATATGTCATCATTCCACATATCTATTGGCTGGGGTAGTCCTGTGTAGCAAGACTTTCACACTGGTGGAAAGGAACACACAATAAAACAGACTTGTTCTGTAGCAACCCAAAAAGTGTTATCCAATTCCAACAAGCTTGCAGTTACATTACATCCAGTGGATGTGAGGTGGTTGTGGCGTTGTTAGGCTACCGTAAGCTAAGATAATTAAAGCATCCTTTTTGGGGTGCTGCTAAACAAGTTGTTTGAATGTTCCCAGACCCTTTCCATCCCCACGTAGTGGTTAAAAAGTTGGTAAAGGGTCTAGCTATGTGACACTATGGCTAAGGAGCAGAGGTGGTGAATGCTTTGCTAATCATCATGCTTAAATTCTGCAGTGTATTGCATATTACATACACTAAATATAAAGAAGGAACATACTTCTCGCACAAAGGCTTGCCATTTATATATAATGACTTTGGTGGAAATAAAAGAGACCTGTTGGCGTGTGTAGGTAAAACTGGATTTATTGAAGTCTCATAGTTCCTAACTATCCCATGAAGCCTGAACACACTACATTCTTCCTTAGAAAAACTGTTTACTAAGATTAAGAATAATGGAAGAGTAATCCTTTGTTGAGTATGATATAATGCTCACAACTGTTTACTAAGATTAAGAATTTCACTATCCTTGAAGTAAAGCACAATTCCTGGAAGAAGAGAGGGGGTTGCGGGGAAGGGGAGAGCAGACAAAATCATGTCTGTAACAGCAGCCCTAGAAAAGGCTTTTCTCCTAAAGGGGAAGAAATGGAGCCCTGAATGAAACAGTATACATCGCTACACCTTGTATAAGGTAAAGGGTCTCAAATCAACAAGATTATAAGGATCAAACCCTTTACCAATCACTAACCGATTCAATTAACTGATGGTAAAGGGTTCAACTCCGCCGGACTGATAGCGATGTAGATAATTGCAACTGCATGACATAGAGCAGCAAGTTATGCAGCTTCCTCTACTAATTGGGCTGGGAGAAACAATAGAGAGGTGGTAACCATGGGTGGAATGGTCTAACCCAATATGGTAATCAAAACCCTTTACCAATCACTAAACGATTAACTGTTGGTAAAAGGTCGCCCCTCATTGTGTTAGGCATGCTAATTTTGCACAAGAATAAATAAAACATTGTTAGGAATGAAAGTAAATGCTGTTAAGTAGAATCATACACAATATACAGTATATAGTGAAATTAGAAAAAATTGAATGCTTGTCCCATAGAAATTCTTTCTTGTCCCTGTAGAACCATGCCTGAACACACACACACACACACACAATTATCAATGATATACATGTAAGGTGCTGACATCTAAATTAAATACAACAAATCTACATCTGAATAAAAACAATAACAACAACAAACAACAAGCATCAAATTGTCCACCAACATGTGCAGTTGTATTGGGGAGAGAGAGGTACATTTGCAACTTTTTAATTGCAATGAATTACTGTAGAGTGCTGAATCTGTTGTTTTATATGATTAATGGCATGATAAATTTTTTTTTTTTTTTACATCTAAACCTGTTGCTCTTTTAATAAACTGTCAGGAAGTTCGGAAACAACAGTTATTCATTATTAAACTTCATTGTCATGAGAGCTAATATTGTATAATGATTTAGAAGAGCGTTGAGTCAGCATTTGATGCTGGAACAGTGCTCATAAGCTTAGCTAAACTTGGGAACCTGGGTTCACCTTTGAATGGAACAATTTTTCCAACTACCCACCAGCACCTACCAACTCAAGGCTTCTCTGTTTCCTCAGCTGCTGTGTATTCCATAGGTTTAGGAAGATCAGAAGGTGATAAGACATAGTCCATACATTCATCCCTAAGCTTGTCATGAGATTCTGAATCAAATACATGAAGCTGTGGGAAGTGTTTTGTTAATGACAAAGCCGTGTCTGGTTTGAGATTTCCTGGCAGAAGTCTAACGTCATCAGGCTATCACCAAAAGGAAATTTATGCACTAAAGAGTTTTCATAAGAAAGTCTTACAGCTGCAAAAAAAAATGGTTTTGTCATGCTCTTCTTCTAGCAATCCATGTGTCATTCATTCCCTATACCCAAGTTTTCATCTTCCAAACTGTTTCCTTCAGTTTACAGCTGACAAGCAAATAAGTTAATGGGTTTAACTGCTTACCTGCAAGTGTGAGAGTGTTGCTTGAGGTCTGATTACAGGGAAAGATGTTTCTACAAAAATTGCATCAATTGGACAAGCAGTAATGCAGACAAACAAGGCCAAGAGTTATACTAACACCTGGGTTTGGGTGTACAGCTCCATCACCACTATGCGTATTGTTTCCTGATTTATAAGCTACACCAGCATGGTTTCTGCTGCTCATACAATGAAGTTTACCAGTTTCAGCAACATACTGTGCTAAGTTACGGGGGGGAAAAACATTCTGAATAGTTCATCTCAGTTTGTCCAGTATGTGACCCGCAATGCTGACCACACTGCCAGAACCCGTGATGGAAGTGATTCTTTCCATGGCATGGAAATTATTACAATTGTAACTCCCGGAACCAAGAATACCAACCAAATTCTCAGAATGAAAGTTATACGGACAGAGCTGCTGTGGGAAGAGTTCCAGTCTACTATCACAAGGAAGAAAGAGTGGGCATGACTGCTGTGATCTTCGATAAAATGGCACAACTTCAAAGCTGAAGAACCTTCAGCCTATCTTGATATTTTTGGAAAGATTTCTACTTCCAGGTACAGGAATGGAAAGGACGTAGCCTATCTGATAGAATGGACTGCAGAGGATCTGACAGTCTTTCTTTCGATGTGGAAAGTGATGAACTTTCTTATCAAAAATATTTTTTATTCTATTTTTTTCCCCTCCATTTTAGTGTAACAAATATTTACAATTTAACATTAACAGTGCTTTGGTCACAATCAAAATGGCTAGATTAACTAAAAAGATAAGTTCAATTTTCTATACTTTCCCCTCAAGGGATTTCTTAGGACTTTTAGTTTGTTATAGAGCACACTATTCAGTACTAGAGAGTGTTAAAAATGTTTGTGTTGCTATTAGTTTAAGGTAAACCCTTTTCCTTATTTTCATAAAATGACTGGACTAGCCTGCGAACAGTATATCACAGACTGGTCCAGTGCATGACAACTGTTGCCAAAACTAAAAGAATTGTAATACACTGGAACCTGTTGGCTTTGGCACGATATGAAAAGGTCAGTTATATACTATTGAAACCACAGGAAAATATCTCCAACTCATGGGAAAGTGAAGTACCGAAAGAGAGCAGATCATGCACGAATGAACAGATTTGCGTCATAAAATGATTAAAATTATTTACTTTCAATATCTTCGCCTGTTTGGGCTGTCATAGAAAGATCAATACCTTCTCAACAGGTTTAACCAGAATTACCTGTCATATTCAATGCAGCGCTCGCCATAAATGCAATACATACTCCGCCCTTACCCCACTCAGAGGAATGAAAGTGACGTACAGCAGTGTCAACACATCATCACACAAAAGATGGAGGTAAGTGGTGCAACCGTCCACTGTCACGAGGGATTTGATACAATAACATAAAGCTTCCTTTGTAGTAAGTATCCTTAACCACTAAGACCAAGGAGTTTTTTTTGTTTTGTTTTTATAAAACTAAAGGTGATGAGAGAATTGGGCTTAAATTGGCTTAGATAGACTAGTGGGGCAATTTCACTGTAGTGGGTAAGTTATTATGTAGTTCGGGAGTCATGGGTTCAAACACAACTTGACCCACCTCAGAAACACAGGTTTTTTCCCTGCTCAAACGAAGAAAAATGGGGGGGAAAAAAAGGTAATAAATTATTTTTTTAAATTTAGTTGTGGGAAAAAAAAAAGAAGCCCAAAGGACATAAGAATGGGAGTGGAATGTGCACCAATAATGCTTATCAAAAACTCCGGTAAAAATGTTATCAAATAATGTTGACGATCTTTACCGCATGTCTAATAAATTCCTTAGGCTTAGTTGGCTCGCTCACTATCACTGCTCTATTGAGCATGCTACTACTTATGCACACGCTCAGTTGTGACAACACACTCTCACACCTGTAGCAATTATACATCAGGACAAGTCCACACAACTGATTTTTTTTTTTTTGTATATATACTACCAATACTTTAACTGATTTCAAGAATGAAGACCAGATTGTTTGCTTTTTATGCAGTCATTAATCAAACAGTCTGGTACCAGTAATAAGAAACTATTTGTAAACACACACACACACATACACACATACATTTACGCACAGTAGAGTAGAAAATAAAGCCAAGGAGAAGACATAAAGTAATAGTATAATTAAAAATCCTTATTTACACCACAACCTACTAAACTCATTGCATAAATCCTAACAGATGAACTTTGAACCTCAATACAGTCTGTAGACTACTGGGTAAAGTGACGTGTGTATTAGAATTTTTCACTTAGAAAACTGGCTTGAAACATGTGCATGTGTGTGTGTGTGTGTGTGTGTGTGTGTGTATGTAAGTCGAAAGAGTCTATAACACAAAACGCACACATATATGTACTCACATGCACACAGCCTGTCTAGATGGTCACAATGTTTGTCAACACACTGGACCTCAAACATAAACACACATACACACAAATAACAACAACCACAAGATCAGCAGCAGTTCCACACTGTAGCCATCGCAAGCCACTAAAGCGTCTCTGAGACCTTTCTCTACAAGTAACAATGAAAACTTGACTAGGACGAATTAGGAGACTTGAAAAACTTTTACTTTGCATTCCCCACACAAGCAAGCACAACTGCATGCAAACAAACAAACTTACAAATTCTAAATATATAAAGTGACTACATAGCCATGGGTACAGAAGAAATAGAAAGCTGGTAATGGTCATCACTATAAGACCTTGCCACAATCAAGAAAGATGATTCAGTAAGGAGGAAAAGAGGTAAGGGCAAACCTTCAATTCTACTATGTGGGTGTTGTCTCTTACACCCACACTTAACTAAAAAAATGTGAGAGTTGTTACAATGTGTATGAGCTCCTACGACCTCAAATGCCCCAGAGCAACCAGAGACTACACATGTACTCCCTAGCCAATAGTCTACTATAACAGAATCTTTAATTCATTTCATAATTTCACACACACACACACACACACAAGTCAAAACTTACTGAAGAAGTATTTACATGTTCTAGTATCTTTCTCCTACTCAGTCGTGGTTACAGCTACTCGATGAAAGTAATGAATACCATCATAGCTATCCCCACTGTCATGGCAATCAGTTCCATCAGAGACTGGAGCACACCGGTCTTTTCCAGCAACTCAGGAATCACTGATACTGTTGCGATGTAAATAAACCCCCCAGCGGTGAACGGTAGCACCCACGCAGACGCCGAAGAAGACCCCACCCCTTCTAAGAAAAGACCGCAGGCTGTCCCTGCCATAGCGCCCACAGCCGTTCCCAGCTGGAGGAACATAGCCCGGCGTCTGGAGTAGCCAGACTGAATCAGAATGGCAAAGTCCCCGATCTCATGTGGAATCTCGTGGATCAGGATGGTGAAGGTGGTAATGAGCCCCACCTCCCTGCCTGCCAGGTAGGACGCTCCGATAGCCAGCCCGTCCGTGAAGTTGTGTGCAAAGTCAGCAGCAAGGTTCAAGTAGGCAGACACCTTTATGTTGCTTGCTTTCTTCTCTTTGACTGCAGTTCGTTGTGGCATTGACTGGACCTCCATAACAGTGTCTAGAAAATATGGAATAAATAGCTAAAGAGAACTGACATTACAGTAACTAGGGCTTCAAGGGTATCCCCTTCAGGGCATAGATATAATACACTGGGTGAATACAATTCTAATAGCAACGAGTATAGTACACAGGCTACTGAAATACCAGCATCAACTTGGCTATTGAAAAAATGGGGGGAAAAGTTTATAACATATTATTGTTGTTGTTTTTTATTTTGCTATCAAAAAACGTTTCTAGAAAAGGGATTTTCAATTTATGACACTCAAAACACCATTTTCAATTTAGTTTCAGTTTTATTCCCGGACCCTTCAGATGAGACTGGAGCCATCCTGGTACTAGTAACAGATGAGACTGGAGCCATCCTGGTACTAGTAACAGACAAACTGACAGCTTCGTTACCAGCACCAATAAGGTGTGTAATATTTGGAGATAACACTTTCGTTGCTATTGTTAAATTCCTTAGTTTAAAAGCTAAGCCTCGTGGGCTTCACGTTCTATAATTTGGGAGGAAACCACAAAATAAATTGTAAACTATTTCAGTTGATAAAAGAACCCAATCTCAACAATCCGATGTTGCTAGGCTCACCTTTTCCTTTACGTCTTCTGACACTATCTCCACTGCGCTCTTTCACTCCATCATTTACGTCGACCACACCCTCACTAGCAGGATGGGCGTGGCTATGTGAATGACCGTGGCCACCTTTTGCCAGGCGAACAAACTTCTCTACAGCAAGGAAAGAAATTATCCCAAGGAGCACCCAAAGTCCAACTATCATGTCCTGCATGTGATCGTGCCCATGGTGATGGTGATCGTGGTCATGATCATGATGGTGGGTGTGGTCATGATCGGATCCAGAGTGATCGTGAGGAGAAATTGCGTGAGGAATGAGATGAAGAAAAGCATCTCCTAATAGACCACCAGATGCGAAGCTGAGAAGGACCTTGAGTAAGGAGGTGTGCTGGGTGGCATTGTGAAGTGGGACAAAGAAGAGAATGAAGAATGGAGCAGCACTGATCAGGGCTGTTGACATGAAGGCAAACAGCCACAGCTCCATGGAGCTACTGAAGGGTTCTGAGAACTTCTGCAAGAAGTCCCAGGGAAAGCCAGCAGGCTTGCTGTGTCCGTGGGCCCACGCACAAGTGCAGAGTAAGGTCACCACTCCAATCCTCCATCTGTACAATGTAAAGGGAATTATATAATATTATAGCGCGGGGTACCCCATTTCTTAGGGCACCCAATTTCTTACAGGTAAGGTTTCATCTCTGCAGAGGGTCAGTTAGGTAGAAGCAAAATCCCAGCCTCTTCTGTTTTACACCGCTGGTGGTTCTTTTGTATGAAAAAATTGCAACCTTCCTGGGTTAAATGGTCGGCAAGGTGGGAGTGGTCCCAATGTCATTTACGCGCTAAATTATTGTGTGGCGATCTTTTCCCGTTGCGCTTGCCTTTAGCGCTCATGCTGAGCTTCTGGCTTTGGTCGCGATGTGATACCGATAGAGCCGTTCGTATTCGTACATTAGCACCAGAAATACTACACTCGTCCATGTAATTTTGACCACGATGTCTTGACATCAAACATTTCGAACTGTTGTAGCTAGACATTTCAACTCTGCCATGCCTTCCTCATCAACAGAGGTAGTTCTAGAACATTCAAGGGATATATTGTCAAACTGTACTGCTAAAACTGGTAGCGATATGTAAAATGTGAGCCTTGCTACAATGTCCTACAAGACAGCCATAAATGTCCATGGAAGTTATAATTGTTGTGGGCCATTACAGTAACATTATATGCCCATCATCAGGTAATAAATAACGAGACGGAAGCAAATGTACTCACTCGCAGATTCTTTGCAATAAATAGCTAAACGCTACATAGCTAACTGATTAGAGAAGAGCTCAAAATCATCAGCAATAGTTTACTTAGTCCTCAATTACATTATTATATTTCTTATTAGGAAAGTAAAAGTAATTCTTTTAGTAATTAAATAAAGGAATTGTCACAAATATTTTTTTATTACTGCTTTTTTTTTAGCAGTTGCTGAATTTTGTCCTTCAGCAATGAAGTGTATATTTCAAAACTTGAGCTTCCTTTATAAAGGATGATGCACTACACACTATCTTAGTTCAGTTAGAGTTATTCTTTGGGAAGAGGGAAAAAAAAAACTCTAAAAAGCAGGTGGCAACATGGTTGTGATGATGTAATTGAGTGCACAACAGAGCTCCTAATGCAGTAATTATTCATTATATGTAAGAATGCAGTGAAAACATTAAATGAAGAAGCCTGTCCCAATGTTATGTGCTTGCTTGATTTCTCAGAGTGCTAATTGCCTTGGGTGTTGTTGGGTGGGAGTATAGCATGGCTGGGTATATAAAGAGTATTTCCGATTCAGTTTGGTTGTATCCATTAATAAGGACAATTTACAATTCTGTGATTAAATGGCGGAGGTGTCAGAAATTTCCAGCAAAGAAGAGAAGAATGAATCATGTGGGGCAGTTAATACAGTGGAAACATCCAGCACTAGAAAAGGGGCATACGGGAATGAGCAGTTAGGTTTAAGAAGAGGACCATATGGAAAAGAGAAGTCACCCAGGAAAAAAATAGTTACGGAGTATGGGAAAGAGAACACTCCAGAAAGATTATTAACAGATGAAACTCAACTCAAACCATCTCAAGTAGCTGTAGAAAAAACACGAGAACAGTTTACATTTCCCGATGAGGTTTGGACTTACAAGAAAGTTACTGGTAAGACACCATGTGACCCTGACCTACATGGGCCTGATAAAACTATATCAGGATTGTTTAAAGATGTTCCCTTTGCTGAGGGTCGATACAGAGTTGTGCTCAAAGGCATATACACTGACCCACCTTTCAAGTGTGGGCATTTGTGTGTACTGAAGGAGGAGAGAGACACAAAGTTCTGGGCTGGACACACAAAGTCCAGGCTAGAAGTACACAGAATTGCAAAGAGTCTGGCAGAAGAATTTAACAAGGAAAACATGAGCCCTAGGAAATTGGAGTTTGTGGATATAGCAGATTGTTATGAAGTAAAGATACCGGGTGCTAAAGACGCTAAGGAAGGCACCAATTTAGCTGTCATAATAGAAGATTTTATTCACGGCGATTTTGAGAAATGGAGTAACAATTATGGATACATCTCTGGCTGCAGCAACACTATAGCTGCATTCATGCACTGGACCTTTATTAAAACAGAAGGTAAAATGATGGTTGCCGATATGCAGGGTGTCAAAACTGGGTCAACGTACATCTTGACTGACCCGGCAATCCTGTCCAACACAACTGATCATATATATGGCAAATCGGACACTGGCGCCGAGGGCATGGCACTGTTCTTTGCGAACCACCACTGCTCGTGGATGTGCATCAACCTCCCCAAACCCACTCTCGACAATATCTATTCCATTCTACCGCCAAAGGTGCAGGATCGAGCCGAGCAAATAAAGAAGTCTACAGCACTAATTCATGAACTGGTGACCCCAATGGATGCCTTGCAGCGCTTGATCCAATTATTAAGTATCGTAGCAAAGCAAAAACATCGTAAAATAGAATACACGTGCTAGCAACTTCTGAAGTGGACGAGAGAACTAATAAAAATCTTCATCAATATAAATCTTATGTAGCTAATTAAGTCACCATGTGCTATGTTCTGAAATTAAATTTTTAGAAAGCCTTATAATTAAGAATAAAGTTTTGAGTTTAAATGGTTAATTGTTTCAGAGCCAATAAATAATTATAATTACCAGAAACCTATAAGAAATCCATATCATTAATGTCAGGTTCATAGTTCAGCCAGAACATATCGTGATTGTCAGCGGTTGCTCCAGGTGCTGTTCTAGGAGTTTGGTCTGAGCCGTGAGATGCTGTGCCTCCTGACGTGTCTTCCTCCCAATTCTCTCCACTTGCAGGTGGTTGCTGGTGAATGTATTCTTCTCTGGTGTTTAGATAGTCCCATAACCTACCAATTAGGAAAAAAGATATATCATCAACTGACCAAGAAAATGGAACACTAGTTGCGTGGACCTTTTCTACTTCTAAAAAACAAAACAAAAAATAAACAGCTGGGCATAGCAACAATGCCTTAAGTGTTCGAGTGTGAAAAAAAAAGTCACTGGATTAACTTATTACGAGATGTGTATGGATGGTACAGACTTCTTTAAATATATGCACCTAATTACGTAAGTTGGTATAGTGTCTTGAAAAAATAAACAAGAAGGAAAATGTCCATTTATGCTTGTAACAACGATGCAGTGGTCTGAAATATAGCTACTGGTGGAACTTCTCTTCAGTCCTTGAAATGACGTGTGCAGTTCTCTAATTTCAACTGCTCAACAAAGGGCACTTCAAATCATGTGTATTGCTAAATACTACTACTATAGAAACAGAGGCTGCAACCTGGAAGTTTAATATAGTTTGCCGCCCCCACCCTACCAGAGTGACAGGAATCTTATTTTGACCTAATAAGTCTTGCAGAACATATTTATAGAAAAAGAAGTTCTACATAATATTTTAAAATAAATGTTATCAAATTGGTTGGACATAAAGTGATAGATTAAAACTCAACCAGATCACACTATTATCAAATAATTTGCATTTTCTAATGTACTAGGTATGAAGTTGTATTAATAATAGATCATACATTCTTTCACAAAAAAAAAAGAGTGAATATATGGAAAAGAAATGATGGATAGACTTTGACTTCAGCTGTCAACAGGAGATACATTTAAACTTGAGTGTGCTGCTAAATGTGCAGATTGTATCAGAAAAGAAAGATTCAGAGTGGATTTTTCGAGCAAGGCAACTAACCATGAAGAATCTTGAGTGTGACTACTAAGATAATTATGCTCTTTCCAAATCTTGACAAAAAACAAACAAAACTATTAGGCTCCTTGTATATTCCTGCATCCCAAATCAACCAGAACCATCAGATTTCTAAATGAAGGTGTGAATGCTGTGTGTGTGTGTGTGTGCACATGAAATAACTGCACAAAAATAAGCTATACCTTCTGAAAAAAATAAAAGAAATGAAGCACCAAAGGTGTGAACCCTCTGGGATACTATACACTAGCTAGCTATTACAAAATCATCTCACACCAAAAAAAAAAAGAAAAAAAAAAAAAGAACTTTTGGCTATTCTAATCAGTATCAATGGCTGGCTATGCTACACTTAGTTGGCTCCTCCAAACCGTTGGTCGCTTTAAAAGTATGAGTTTACAAACTTTCAAAATTAGTGTGTGCGATGAATTAGACGATTACGTAATAGTTGTATGATGTCGTGATTACATTCCACTAGAACAAATCAATTAAAGGCAGTTGTCCAGACCCTCTTTCCCCACGTAGCGGTTAGGTAAAGGGTCTGGCTTGCAAGACTATTCCAGCACTCGGTCATTTAATTTCCCAGCATAAAGCAAAACTACCGTGGGCAGCAAGGAATTATTTGCTCACGTGATTATGATGTGACGATAGGGGGTGTTACCCACAAAAGCTAGTACCTGCACGGAGCTGACAGCTTCGCTATTTCTCAAAAATCAGCCTGAAATTAAAAAAAAGTAGCACAATAAAAGGTCTTGGTTAATTGTCAGTAATCTCCAAAATCAGAACAACGTGACACACAGACAGACGAGCAAACAGACTAGAGAAGGTACTATATAGCCTAGCAAATAAAGATTAAGTATAACTGCCTTATATTGTTTTCTGTGGCAGTTAACAAAAGTCCACCAGTTTTTATTCTGTCTCAACAACAACAACAACAACTGAGTATAATGCAATTAAGCTTGAAGTTCTGAAGGTAGTTTCACACGGAGGGTTCACATGTTGATCTGTATGTATTTCTACTTACATGCATCTGTAGTCATGTGTTATTCAGACTGCTATAGTTCAGTGATTCACAACAACGTGCAAGCTCGTAAACACGCCCACTTATTGACTCACGTGGCTCTCCTTGACACCTTCTTCTCTCCTTCAGATGTCTCGTATATTCTCAACTCTTGCTGGACTTTAGTGCCGTCTGCCAGCTCTGTGGTCATCACGGCAACAATAGATCACTCAATAATGAAAAATAAAAACAACACAACAACCGACCATGTTTATAAAAGCAGCTGTCACCAAACGGACAAATGTCTTCACCCTTGTTGAAATACTTGCAGTGCTTCTTCCTGAGGAATGAAGGTATAAACAATATACAGCAGGAATTCACACAACTACGGTCAATTACAACTAACCAGAAATGCATTGTATGCACACACACACATACAAAACACACACACACACACACACATATAAAACACACACACATATAAAACACACACACATACAAAACACATATACACACACACATACAATCACACACACACATACAAACACATACAAACACACACACATACCCCAAGTTGTCTCGGTATTCTTGCTTTAGCTTTTCCTTCTGGTCAGGATCATCTATCCAAACTGAACTCTAAGAGAAATTAACAATAAATTTTACTTTCATTTTATTTAATAGTGCGAAGATTTATACTTGCCGGAATAATGAAATAGGAAACAGTCCGACAGAGTGGACACGCCCTAAACCACATAGTACACATGACAATGACTTAATTACAGCCTGAGGAAGTTTGCAGTAAAAATGCTACAACACAAACTCTTGTCACTAGAACTTGTCGACCTTTCTGGCTTTGAACCCACACACAATTGCTGGCATTGAATCCATAGCAACAATTCATCAGAACAATTCACCGTATCGTCCTCTTCCCTGTGTGATCAGAGCTCCGCCATTTTCTGATGCAACTCAAACAGAAGCAGTGGTCACAGTTCTCTGAGAACACACAGTGACAGAGAAGCGTGAAAGAGGAAGGGAAAGGAAATGAAGAAAGAAAGAGAAATTGATGCCAAGAGAAACGGTACTTTGTACATTTGAACCAAATTACAGTGAAGGGTCGAGTCATGTGATCTAAAGAGAGATACACATGCTGAGATAGTGTGAATCATGTGACTGAATTTATGGTGGCAGTGTGTAGTCATGTGACTGAATAGTGGAGCAGCACTGAGTCATGTGACCCAAGAACAAATATTAACCGAGTCATGTGACCTAATAACAGTGACGATAACAAGTCATGTGACCTAATAGCAGTGAGGTGTTAAGTCAAATATGCTGAGAACAATAATTGGGCAAGCGAAGCAAGACTCTCACTAACAAGTCTCAATTGAGATTTTGGTGTATATATATGGAAAAGTTTAAAAAGGTCAATGCATGTCCACCCCCGGAGGCTACTTAAAAACGTAAACATTAGTGCAGGCACAAGAAATTCGGGAGAAAAGACTTTGAAAGAATGCTAGAAAAAAAAAAAAAAAAAAACAACGGTAAAGAGCAACGGACACAGAATGGAAGAGACGTTAACAGTTCGGTCTTCCAAAGTTAGCGGAGTTCATTAATTTTTTTAGCGGCAGTAGTCAACTTCGTCAATGCGCTGTTCGTCAGCTATACGCCTTACATAACAGATTTGTTCTTACTTGAAAATCCAAAGTCCAATAGTCAAGTCACTAAGAGAATACAACGTAATGCTATATCTACTAGACCTCTGGTACAATAGAGCATTTTGAACGGAGCGTACTTTGGAAAGGCTACTAGCTTAAACGAAAACTGTTAGTTTATCGATCCTTACCCGTATCATCCTTGGAATTTTGATTGCTTACCCCTTGAATATCCATTGTCCAATAGTCAAGTCACGAAGAGAATACAACGCAGGTCTTGTGCTGGTATATCCAGTGAACAAGTATGTATAAACGTGTTGTGTGTTACTAAAGAATAGCAGTAAACTAAACAAAAATATTTAATTAACAAAAAATTATTAGCAGCTAGCATTCAAATTTAAATTTCAGTCAGATCAGCTCGCTCGCCATTAGTGCTGAAGCACATCACTAGTAGTAATGGTGGGAATCATGTGACCAATTTAGAGTCACGTGACCTAATGCATCCTGACATGTTGAGTCATGTGACTTAATACATAGTGATTGGGTCATGTGACTTGATGTACTGTATTAGTGATATGTAGCTTTCAGTGCTAATGTTATCGCACCTTGCAAACACATGCACACGCATGTATATCTACATACATGCAAACATGCCTCAGGGTATTGCTTCCAACATGTGTGTGCGTGTGCGTGTGTGTGTGTGTATGTGTGTGTGTGTGTTATCCTTACGTAGAATTCCAAATCTTTTTTCACTCATTGTCAGTTTAGACACGACATACTCCATACAAATAGCACATTGCTTCCCTTCACTCCTGTAAACAAACAAACAAACAACAACAACAACAACTGATCAGATCGCCTAAAATTGCTATCTCAGATTTAGACAATGTTGCAACTCACACACACACACACACACACACTGTCTCAATGAAGTAAAATTGACCAGTTCAGAAGTAACCTAGTTCACTGTTTGTGCTATTGGACATTAGAGTACACCAATACCCACCCTCTCAAACCCCAACCTTACTCAATCTCTTTCATGATGTAACAAGAACAACATCATTTGTTGTAGCTTTTTAGCAACGAAAACAAAAAATGCACGACACAACTGTGAAGCACACTTCTATGAAAGAAAAAAATTTTTTTTTGAAAATAAACCATCTCTAATTAATACAAAAGCCCAATCTTTCTCTTTCACTCTGTATTTTTTTTTTAAGAACATGAACATCTTTTTATTAGCGTATAGGGACTCACTCTTGTGCCTGGAAGGCTCTCTCCATCTCCCTCTCGTGCATTGCCAGACAGTCTTGTGTGTGTCCTGTAAGGAGAAGTGAACACAAACAGACAATGACCTGACTAACTAACAGTTACTTATCTGGCAGAAACAATGAAACCTTCATATTCTTATATTATGAAGACAACTCCCTATTTGTTGCATTATAGTTTAAATGGATACACCACACCCACTACATAGCAACCAATTTAGTGGTGTGAAATTTTTTGTTAATTTCTTTTCATACTGCTTGAAGTAAAATTATGCACTTGTTCAAAAATGGAAGATGAATAGCTTTTGTGAAAACCCTCAAAAGAATCATAGAATCTATTGCAGACATACTGCTAATAATTCAGAGTCTGTACACCAATTTAAGTTAAGTCTGTTGACAAAATAACAACTCACTCTTGCGTTGTTCTTCATCAAATGGATTCAAACACTCTCTGTTGCACATATCACATACATCACCATGGAGATACTCACACCTAAATTAAAACAAAAAACAACAACAAAATAACAACAAAAAACAAAAACAAAACAAACATTATAGAAAGCACTATCCCATATTGTCATTATGTACTTACGCTTCAAAGGGACAGTGACCCATTTCAGCAAATGGGCAGAGCTTGAAATAACAACAACAAACAATAATAAACACAACATAAAAATGATCGATCATAATAGAAATATAACTCACTAGTGTGGCTGCATCGTCAGCAGATATCGTGTCCATAAACCTATCAAGCCCCACCCCCAGTACACCACTGTACGAGACTGTCCCTTTACCACTTGATAATGGAGTTCTGGTGCCAGTATCCTAGAGTATGATAGGTATAATATAATATAGAGGGAGGGAGACAGAAAAAGGATGGAGGGGGAGGGGCGGGGGGGGGGGGGATGGGTTTATAAGTTGCTTATAAATGTAGCTAATAATCTTATAAATATTTAGAATGTAGCCAGTCACATGTGAGCAATCTGATTGGTCCGTTACGTGAATCTGCTCAAGTAGATTCATGCTCTGCAGCATTGTACTGTGACAGAGGAACTTTAAATTTTAAGTACTTCAGAGAGGGACACTATTAACTTAGTGCCCCCGCCTTGAGGGCAGGGACACTTAGTGCCCCTCCGATTGCGTTGTTAGGAATAGTCGCTACGTTCTAAATCAGTTAGGCGCTGCACTGCCATCGTGAACCACCGTCTTTAGGGCCCCTCAGGCTCCAAGTAGCACCCTCACTGTGCTAGGGCCTTCAGCTCTGAGGCAGCACCTAACTATTATTTAGAAATTGAGGAAATCAGACAACTGTTGCCATGGCAATAACAGACACTTTCTTTAGGTTATAGCCATTGCTACGTTCTAAAATCAGACTTGGATATCATGACTCAGCAATGTTTAGGAATTCTCGAGTAGCGTTCGAGCAAAGCAGATTCACGATATTTAAATCTAACTACTATACATTGGTAGTATCAATTGCGCACTGACGGTGACTGAGGGTTCTCTCTTAGTGTTCACAAGTCAATTAAGACAACTCCACTGTTTATAGTAACTATAATACACTTGTAAATACAAAACAAAACAAACACATGCAAGCATGTACATGGTGGTGAAAAAACCAGAGAGACGTTCAGTAGTAGGAGTAAAAATGGTAAATGTGTTATCTTGTGAGCATGGTGAGTTGGGCCACTTCTCATCTCTTTGGCTGGCATACGTGAAGCCTTGTTGTCATGGTAACCTAGAATCAGAAATTTATAGTACTAGACAAGGTGGTTGAAATGTCCTGGATCAATATAGAGGCCACACCCACCCCACTCAAGATGTGTCGCATTCTTTTTCAGCGCCGCTATACAGAATGTCTCAAGCAAGTGTGGAACATCGGTTTATGAATGCCACGCCCCTGTTTCATGATTGGGCTGTGCCATGTACCCCTAAAGACAATGTTATGGGTTGTTGCTAGGAAACATTATGGAATTTAGTGGCATATCTCAGTATTGACTTAGTGTCGATAGATTCTTTATCAACAGTTCCTGCATGCATACATGGATGGAGTGGGAGATAAGCAGCCAGCAGATGGGAAACTTGAATTACAGTTGGCTACTAGTATGAGCTATTGAGGAGATGAAGCATCACTTCTAATGACCAGGGGTTCCTCGTGAGATAGTATGACAAGCTGTTTATAGACTAGTCTTCACTTTTTCAGGTATGCTCAAAAAACTGAAACTTCAGTTGTTTTCCTTCAGTATGAGATGGAACAGACAATAAAGAGAAAGAGAGGGCAGAGAGAGGGACTTGGTCACACTTGGTCAAAACAATCCTCACTTCATCGCACCTCATTTTCATTGAATATTATGTATTGTGTTATAGTTAGACTAGGATACCAAGAATCAGCTGCATTTAGGAATTTGAGGCCTCGAGCTGTTGCATCCTCACTGCCAAGGATTCCTAAACGTTGCCAATTTACGATATCCGAATCTACCTGCTTTAGAATGTAGCAACTGCTAAAACATAAATAAACAAACAAGTAATTCGTGACAATAAAGCCGAGAGCATAGCAACAAGCGTTCTGATAACGAAAATGTATTAGAGGGAAGAAGTTGGTAAAGTTCAGGTCTTAACAACAGTTGAAAATAATGAGAGAATGACTGAAGAAAACTACAAATTGAGTTAGTCTGTTATCAAGTCTGTTGATTATTACTCAGTGCATTACTAGTGTTGCCTAAACTTCATTTTAGAGCTCAGCAGATGCAGTCAATAGGAAATGAGTAATTCAAAATAGCAATTAATAAAACTAAAGAGACTAGTTAATAGAAGCTAATTCTGAGTTAATAAGTATGCAATGGGACTCTTTTTGCAATGGGACTCTTTTTTATTTCTTTTCCTGTATTTGTGTCTTTGTTGATAATGAAAGTGCAGTGGTGGTAGGATGGAGCTGTATGCTAAATCTGTATTGGAATGGAGTGCTGTTGTATTGTACTTATTTTTTCTTCATTTTAATGTTTTTTGAAAAGTAATGTTTTTATCAATCAAGAACACTGTTGAAAGTCAGGTGTTGTTTATTCATAGGTTCGCAAGGTGAGCAATGTGAGCAATGTTCTTTAATAGTTTTTTCTGGCAATCCAACTTGGAACAACTCTGGAGCTCCAGTAGCTCGCAATGAGTGATTGGTTTTAGTGTTCTGAATGCCAGCTTCACTATTCATGGTTTATAACAGGGAAGAGAGAGTATTTTTTCTGATGGGTACTAGTGTGAACCAGGACTTATCAGGATCAGTTGGGACAGTTGGAAATGGTCTAGCATAAAAATAGTCACTTTGTAGTTTCGATGTTCTTGACCACCCTCGTAAACAAAAATTCCGTCCATTAAGATAAAATATGGCTCTACGAAGTGCTCTTGGATTTTTCACACCCATAACATTAGTCTCCCGGAGTTGGCTTTCTTCTTCTTTAGAACTAACTTCAGTGTGCATAGTTTAATACTATTCTTTTCAAAAAAAAAAAAAGGCGCTTTGGGTTATCTGTCGAGTGTGGTGAAGAATTCCTGACAATAGCTGGTATATGGTTTTAGAAGGATACAATTCGCTATTACTTTTCCTAGTTCTAAAACGTACTGAATTTACCAAAATTCCATTTCCTCCTCCGTTCCATTAATTAATAAGTTTTCAGGAACCTTTCATGTGGAAAATGAATATTTCTAGTCATTCTCCAAGGATCATAGTTGTGGGAATAGCCCTTTGTGTACAATAAGTTGTTGTTTTTGGAACCTTTTTAATGGATATCAGATTAATTTCTTCCGGAGTTTTGAATCAAATCGTTGTTTTTTACTCTGTGTGTCACCATCAGTAGAATCATCTGAAGTCTTTCTTTTCCGGCTCACTTCCATCATAAAAATCGGTAGCTAAGAACAGAAACCTGTACTGATATATATATATGCCCCCGGGCTATAAAATAGTTATAAACCAATAAATTGTGATTCACAAACACACTGCCACTCGGGCTTCACCCTTGGATTTGTAAATCGCATACAAACCTCAATATTGGTTTATAACTACATGGGTCGCGTACCTAAAAATATCATTGTGAAGAAATCTAGGGTGGAATATATATATATATATATATATATTACGTAAATATATTTATTGCAGCTTTGATATTTTTACTTGAATATTTCCGCATCACGCGAGCGTTCTGTATTCTCCCATATTGTACGGTTTATATTGTACGCTCCTTGGAGCGCGCGCGTAGCGAGTAAAATCAATGAAAATTGTATTGTAACCGGTTGAGAAAAATTTCAAAGAAGCAATAAATCACTTATCACACTCGTCGTACAATATGGAAATGATATTTTACTCTCACGCCATATTTTCACTCGCCTTCGGCTCGTGAAAATATTTTGCATGCTCATAAAATATTTTCCCATATTGTACTCAGACTCGTGCTATAAGTATTATATATAATATAACTATATACTCTTCTTCAACCATGAAAGGCATATTATACGCTAGGTTCTTGAGACACTGAAGATCCATACTAAATTTGAAAGTCAGGAGTTCCAAATGCTGAAATGAAGAACAGAAAACACATTTCTTCCTCCTCTTTTGCAACATTCCTGTTCTGGTTTGGCCAGGCTGGAGTGACCTAAATCTCACTCACAGCGGTACCAATATCATCATTGCCTCATGCTGTCCTGGTAGGTCTACAATTCTTAGTCCTTAGATGTATTCTCTCTCATCCACAGGCTTTTTTTTTTTTTAACAATACAGAATTAAAAAATGTTTGTTTTTTTAATTCTGTATTGTTAAAAAAAGAAAAAAGAAAAAAAAAAAGCCTGTGACTTACAGAGAGAATACATCTAATGAGTAAAAGAAGGCTGAGAAAGAAATCTTAGCCCATTAGCTTTAGTGTATTGGAGCTTATTCACACATGCTTCTGTATTCTGGCATGACTACTTCTTCATAAAACATGTACTGAATTTTCACAAACTTTCATATTATATAAAATTTAAAAAAATTTAAAAAATTAAATAAAAACAATATCAAAAAACTAAAAAAAAAAAAACCCTTAGCAACTGGTGCATACCTTGGGGGCAGCTTTCACACTCTCTGGAGCTCCATGAAAAAAGTTCCCCTAACACACATACACAACAAAATAATACAGCCTGGGTACCACAAGGAAGTGTAGGTGTAAGCTTAATGAATGAATGAGTGAGTGAATGAATGAATTACTGGTACAAATTCAGCAGCTTGGACCCACTTCTTTGGGTTCCTGCTTGGATCTTCACGTAATGTCACCATCTAACAGAGGAGAGAGAAATTATATAGTCCAGAATATTTCATTAATAAGGTTAATAAAAAAATACACTTCTTGCCGAGGGCACAATAGGTTAAATTCTTCAAAACACTTTAGTCTCTCTCTTTCCTCCTCACCTTATGCCGTGTCCCAGATGAACTGTGCACAGAAGATGAACAAGCTGACGACTGGGATGAGCTGGACATACTGGGGAGGTTGATGGGAGCCATGGGCACATTCCTAGACCTGGAGTTGACATGAAGAATAAAAGGGTCTCTTGATATTATCATTATCATGTATTAACATCATGCAGGAATGCAGGGTTTCTACCAGGATCACATGACATGCACATGAGAACATTACATCAGGATTTCAACAGGTTTTTTTAAGAGGAGAGGGGAACAACAACAACAACAACAACAAACAAATAATCCCCGAATTGATGTTTTGTTTGTTTGCTAAGAAACTAATTTAAGGCAAACCTAACGGAAGAGCTATTAGCTATTGTTAGATGAGACGGTATATTCAAAAGAGGATTTCTTCAAGAACAAGATAAGACTATGAAATCCAAGTCATTAGAGAAAGGACCACGATTCCAACAGGAACTGAAAAGTTCTTGTGCATTCAATGGATTGTTTTTTTTTTCCTTCAGGGATGATTTAATTAAACTAAGTGATAGTTTGCCAGTAAGTAATAGCTATTAGTGATATAAAACTTGCATTGTAGCTTGTTCTTTTGTCAAGCGTCCATTTTCTTTATTAAGTGCTCCATGTGCCTCGTGTAATACTGATAGGAGCTCAGCCCTACATAGTTTTAGGTTACCACTAGCTATTAAGCGCCCATTTCCTTATCGTTAGGAGTTAAAAGCAGGGGAGCTTGACAACCCGAGTCTACGGTAATTAAATTAACAATTTTGGGAGGGGGTGCAGGTATTAATCCAAACTTCCCCTATCCCCTTCTATGAAACCTTGATATGCATGCTTGATTTCTGGTAACTTAGAAAGATGAATTATGGGAACTAATAGGGGACACCAGCTTCTTTGCTGTCTGATTATCCAATAAAAAGTAATATAATTGGGCGAGCGAAGCGAGACTCTCACTAACGAGTCTCAATTAAGATTTTGGTGTATACATACATATATATATATAATATAAATAAATAAATATAAATATATATATATATATATGATAAAGTTCAAAGAGGTCAATGCGTGTCCACCCCCGGAGGCTACTCAAAAACGTAAACATTAGTGTAGGTGCAAGAAATTCGGTAGAAAAGACTTCCGAGTTCATTTACTCTTATAGTGGCGGTGGTAAGTTAACTTCGTCAGCACGCTGTTTGGTCGTAGCTATACATCTTACGTAACAGATTATTTCTTACTTGAAAATCCGTTTTCCAATGGTCAAGTCACTAAGAGAATACAACGTAATGCTATATCTACTAGAGCTCTGGTACAATAGAGCATTTTGAACGGAGCGTACTTTGGAAAAGTGGTTAGCTTAAACAAAATCCTTTGGTTTAGCAATTCTTACCGTTATCATCCTTGGAAATTTGATTGCTTACCCCTTGAATATCCATTGTCCAATAGTCAAGTCATGAAGAGAATACAACACAGGTCTTGTGCTGGTATATCCAGTGAACAAGTATGTATAAAAGTGTTGTGTGTTGCTAAAGAATAGTAGTAAACTAAACAAAAATATTTTAACTAACAAAAAATTATTAGCAGCTAGCATTCAAATTTAAATTTCAGTCAGACCAGCTCGCTCACCATTAGTGCTGAAGTACATCACTAGTTAATAATACGATTCTAATCATTGTAGACAACTCACCCCTGAGGCTTCGAACTCCCTCGTCCTGAAAGGTTACTCAGGCTGCTTCTGTCCTCGGTTTCTTGCCCTTCTGGCTTCACATGGTCATAGCGACAATTCTTACCGTTCGTACACGCCCCCATCATGTAATACTTGCATCGCTATGGCAATGATCACACCAAAGAAACACTATAACTAATGTCATGCCATTACCAGATATCCTACCATGTCAGGCTTGTCTTTCCAATGGTGGGAAAAGGGGCAGTAGTCTCCTTTAGTGCAGCAATTGCTCATGTAATACCTACGGGTAGAAAACAAAATAATCATTGAAATAGCCTGATCGGACAGGAAACTTGCTTGCATAGGACTTTAGCTGGAGCCTTAGCGTGGGCAGCCATACCTATCCAACAAATGTTACAAGCACACACACTTACAGTCCGGTAAGGCGACGTCGCGATTAGGGACCACGCCCACTACAAATGACCTCTGTGGGTGCGGTCTACCGCCGTAGAGAGTTGTGAGTTACGTAGGTATTGGAACAACTTTATTCAAAAAGAAGTGAAGAAAGTAAAGAATACTGTCTTGAACTCCACGCTGGCGCCTGGCATCGTTAAAAGAATTGTATGGCATCTGGGAGCAATCTAAACTGTACCTCAGACCACTGTGTGTTGATAAGGAAGCAAGGACCGACGTTAGTGAGGGGATTACCTGACCCAGCTGTGCTTCTGGAAGATAAAGAACTTAAACAAAGTTTCAGCGAGGTTGAAGTGACGGACATATTTAAAGGTGATAGCCAAGCGAAGAGAGCAGCTAAATTTCTGGACAGGTTGGAGGTGAAGCCTTCTAGGGTATTCAATAGATTTTTAACTGTATTGAGTTCTGTGGATAAAAGTTTGGCAAGAAGACTGACTGAAATCTACTCAGGTGCTCAAGGTAAATTGCCGAATGGCACAGCTTGATTTTTATAGAATTTTGGGAGTGCATTAATAAAGGCATCTTACCTGGTTTATTAGCCCTCCCCAGGCCTGATTTGCTATGGTGATGTACATTTAAGCCATAAATTATGCACACGTCATTTAGGTGTTTAAGTGTTTTTTGTTTTGTTTTTCTACTTAAAATGAAGTGAAGGGATTGTCTGTCATTGAATAATATGAAACTAGAGAGTAATATTTAGTGAGCCAATGTGTTGTTGAATTCACTATCAATATTTAAGTTTTGTTTGTTATTTATAATGTATAGATATGCAGCGTCCTATTGAGAATGGCTGGATTCCGGGAGCACCAGTGGATCCAGGAGATGACAGTAAGGGTTTACTGCAGTATTAGGGATGACATATAGGTAAACTATGTGAGAGAGTGGGCGGATAAAAAGTACGAGTCCTGCTCTTTGTAGAATGTCCCCTTTTTCTTTCCATTTCTTTTTCTCTATGGCGCAAAAAGTTTTTTTCTGTCTTTTTTTAGAGATGGAAGTTAAATCAGTTATTAGTGTATTAGCTGACCTTTGTTTTGATGAAGTATTGCTTTATATATTTATATTATAATTATTCTCATGTTTCAAACTATCAACCAGCTGAATGAAATCATCTATAGCAACCAGCATGCAAGTTTCTGAGTTCCAGCTGCTATTTTATAGCTATCTTTAGCTGACAATATCATTTTGTTGCCAGTGAAATACCCAGCGAAGAGCATATAAATTTTCACATAATATCATCCACTAGGAAGGAGAATGTGGGTGCTTGTCTTTAAAACTTATACAGTCTAACTTCCATATAACATAAGAGATAGCTTGGATTGTACTTGATTCTATGCCTGCACTGCTGAACACTTTGAAGTAACCTTTCCTTAATTTGGGATTTCATTGTATAACTATGCATTGAAAAATATGTCCAAGTTAGGATTTTGTGGAGAATCTTTTTTTTTTTTTTTTTTTTTTTTGAGGGAATACTATATAAGGAGGGAAACTCTTTACACAATATTGGGCACTCCTGACCACCATGGTTGTTTTGATTGTGAGGTAATCTCTATTTGCTACTGGATTGAATATAGTAATTGGTGTTTAAAAAGAGTGAATGGGCCAATGTTATTTCTGATACTTTTTAGAGAATATCAGTACGAAATACACGTCCTCACTCTCGATATCTGGGTGTTTGTGTCCATGACAACCAGGTAAACTTGAATTTTGTCAAGAGTGAAAAGATAATTCTTGCATTATTCTTCTGACCCTCATCTTCACTTTTTAATCCTGAATGATACACTTGTTTGCAGTCTGTATGCATGTGATGGTTATGGTAGTCTGTCTGTTTGTGACTTCAACCTGAATCATTTGACAATTTAAGTGCTTTTGATATGCCAGAATATTTTTGTTTCAATTTCATTATTTTTATACTGATGAGGGCCACTGTATAGTGTGCTGAAATGTCTCTTATTATAAAGTTTATACTAGTGAAGTTATTAATAAAGATTTGTTTATAGGAATACCTAGCAACACAGAACACAGGACTATTTAAAGTATTTCATCCAGAAAAAGAAACTGGTCAATTTCGCCCATGCACTGTACATGCAATTTAAATGGTTCAATCCAAGTGCACCCTGACACTTGGAGTGGCTTCCAGTACAAAGTTCAGTACAAGGTTGATTCCCATTTTGTTCTAAAGAAAGTGTAAGAAAAGATTGTGTGACAAACTGGTTTAAGTTGGTTTTTTGAGGTACAAGTAGCAGTAGCTAGGTTCATTACCACTTGTAACTGGTATGCACCTGGAATCTCTTCCTATAGGGCTTCACGTATGTCTATATGTGGTGTTAACTACTTAGCTGGGAGCATGAGCAATGGTTGGCATTTGCCATACATACACTTATAAGTGGATTTGAGTTCCCAGCGATATTTGACAAATCCTGGTGTTTGTGTGTGTGTCATCCTCTCTTTCTCAAAAGGGCCACGGGAGTAATTTATTAGTACTAGTTAACAAGGACAAGGTGTGTTTGTGTGTGAGTTTGTGTGTGAGTGTTGCTGTGTGTAGGAGAATCAATGCACACTGTCCCTCCATGGTGTCTACTATGGAGGATATGATAATATATGGTTCCTACTAAAATAGGTACTGCCTTTATTGATTACTAGTGATATGCTTCAGCACAAATGGCGAGCGAGCTGAGCTGGTTTAGCTATAAATGTTATCACACACATTTGTTTATTGTATATGTTACATTGTATTCTCTTCGTACTTGACTATTGGACTGTAGATTTTCAAGTAAAAATGATATTATTGTGTAAGGCGTATAGCTATGATAAGCAGTACATTAACCAAGATAACATACCACAACCACTAATTTGAATAGAAAATGAACTCCGTTAACTGAGTCCCATATTAGTTGTAATAAATTTCATTAATTATTATCAGTACACTGATTATTATTTTTTTAATTTTATTTTTTATGGCGACCGTTTTGGATGAATAGCTGACAATTTTGTAGATTTCAGTTTATGCATATCCAAAGTTTTGTGGCCTACCTCACAGGGTAGCTGTCTACTGAGCATGCCTGTGTCTCATTATTCCATGATGATGTAATGTAGGCCCTAGTAGGTTGTATAGAGAGAAAAAGACTCGTTTTCTAAATTGTTTGTTTGTATGAGTAATAGCACGGGGTGAAGCCGAGTGCTATTTCAATTGCTTTACGAGTGCTATTGATCTCTAACAGCACAGGTTACCCGTGCTATCACTCACTAATAATAGTATAAAGTCATTTGCAATTGTAGCTATACTGTATCGTTCACTCACTATCTCCTTATTTCAGGATTAGCTTCCACTGGAACTTCGTTTTCAAAGTACGGCTCCTCCTAATCTGTTGAAAACATTCTGTCTAATACGGGTAGAGCTTCTGTGGTAAAGAATGACATTATCTCCCCAACTAGAAACTACTCGGAACTGTACGTTTCCAAGGTTAATGCTGCACGCGTGCGCACTTACCCGTGCTATTTCACTTAACTACCGTGGTATTTCACTTATTTTCCACTTAGTTAGCGTGCTATTTCAATTAGTTACACGCTATTTCACTTTCCCCATGCAATTTCAATTGAACAACGATTTTTCCTATACACTATTTAGCAATGGTAAGAAAAGTATGAATAATAGCAAAATCGTAATGAAAAAAATATATTTTGATGGAAATATTATACAAGATTATGGTTTCCTAAGCTGCAGAAATGAACTGTTACCTTTGGCTAGTATTAACATATGATAGCATGGAAAACTGTGGTATTCGGATAAATAGCACTCGTGCGGTGAGAAATTTCACTCGGCTTTCGCCTCATGAAAATTTTCTCGCTCCATTTCGTGCTATTAATCCTGAATATCACCATGCTATAATATCTCCTAACACAAAGTTTAATCCCAAATAACTTCATGTTAGCTTGATCCATTCATTGCACTCTACCAGCCTCTTATTTAGTACATGTATTGTGACTTCTCTTGTAGGTGGTGTGTGGGCGGATGATCTTAGACCTGCCAATGACCTGGGGCGTTTAAATGATAGCTGTAAAGCGTTCCTAGGGAGCAGGCTAAATGGCAACGCGAAGGACAGGAGTACATTCCACAGATTCTGTCGAGCTCTCAAGATTGATGATAGATTAGTGCAAGTGTCACTGAGTGCAGCAAACCCCACTGGATACATCCTAAAGAGACTGTCAGACGACCCTAGAGGGTCGTTGAAGATGTTGGAAGAAGCACTTCGAGAAATTGACAAAGAATCTTTGTATAAGGAGATGATGAAGGTATAACTCACTTTTAGTCTTTCTTGGCACCCTCTTCTTTTCTCTCACAAGTGCTTGGTGCTGTGTTGTTGTTCTCCCCTCCCTCCACCTTTCATTTATTTTCTGTCTCTCTCTCTCTCTCATTAAACAGCAACTAGACTTTAATAATTAACTGCCACTTCTTCTGTAATATTTCATTCATCAATGTTTTAAAATCATTTGTTTAGTTATAATGTCTCATATTTTGTGTTCACAGAATTTAATATCTCAAATTGACCTGACCAGCTCTATTTCGTTACATCACTGTTAATGTATTGTGTACAATTGTGCAATAAAGCTATCTTTCAATGACACAACTTAATTGGATTGGTACAATTTTGTTCGTTTGTTCTTTGTTGTTTGACCCCTCCTGAAGTGTCATTCCTAGTCCTAAATTTAATTACCCCCCTCCCCCTCCAAGCAATTATCAGGGTTACGCTGTCAAGATTATTCCAGTATAGCTATTACAATAGTACGTATAATTGTTTTTAATTGTGCGTTAGTTTTGAACTTTATTTTGTGCATTTACTTTTACATTGGAGAAGAGAGAAGCATTATCTCGAGTAGTGTGAGGGGGTGGGTATTACTTGTGACGAGGTTTTCCAATAGCTATGTGAGCATGACCTTGCAACTGAGAAAGAAAAGTCATCAGGTCCACAAAGTATGGAAGATCTTTTATTGAACAGTTCATTCACTGGTGTGTATAATACACAGGTACTAGCCTACCGAGCGGAGCGGTTGGGTAAAGGGTTTGGCGCGCGAGACTACACACAGGTACATGTCTTTATAAACTTTGACCTCATGAGTGCTGATACCACACAGTTCAGCTTCACTCTGACAGCTTATTTAACACTGAAACCTCTCTACCTACAGGTGGCGGGAGGTACATGACTTCGTCTCTAAGCTTACAGGCTGCCGGTAATCTCGCAGGAGAAACCCTTTACCAGCTCAGTTGCTTGCACAAAATCATTTCGCTGATTCAGCACTCAAGTGATTATAATTGCCAGGGTTATCCTCTTTTTGTCTCCAGCTGGCGGTTACACAAGTCTCGCTGATAACAACATTGTCTTTGTCTCCTGCGAGTGCGTCGCGGAGCTGAGATGGGGAACCTGAGGTTGTGGTTATACGTAGCTATACTATCAGTTACTTTCAAAAACGTTTCCCCTACAACTGACGGAGAGTCCCGGAGGCATGGAGTGGAAGACCCTCTGCCTAGAGTTATGGTCGGAGTCATAGCGATGAATACTGCTCGTACTCTGCCCAACGTCTTCGGGTACTTGGAAGCTTTGGATTATCCTAAAGAAAGAATTATTGTATGGTACGTATTGTGGGGGAAATTAACTTTTTTTAATCAAAGCTAAGCTTGCAGTGTTACTTCCTGCAGTTCGTACTCCATTAACTTGTTGGACTTATTGTCTGAGGCTTGGAGTGTTGGTGGACAAATTGTTCTGGACAAACTAAAAAATTTTGTTCGAAGATTTAAATATTGTGATAGCTAGAGAGAATAAAGAACAACAGACAAGTTAAAATTATGCAATTGTATTCAAGGTGTGTGTGTGTGTGTGTGTGTGTGTGTGTGTGTGTTAAGGCTGCGGACTATGCACAGCATAGATGAAACCCAGAATTTAATGACTGAGTGGACGAAAAATGCAAAACCAGTGTACGAGTCTGTAAACTATCGTCATGACGATGATCACAATGCAACGAGAGAGGAGAGTCCGTTTGAGATGACGGATGATTGGTACCTAAAACAGGCACAGCTGAAACAGGAAGGACTGGACAGGGCAAGAGAACTGGACGTTCATTATCTGATGGTAAGGTATCATCACTAGTTGTTCTTAGTTTAGTGTGGGTGTTAATTATTACACATGCCCACTAACTTTCAGTTTCAAGTATAATTGTAGTAAGCCACGAAGTAAAGAAGTTGCTGATTATTTTTCTTAGTTGAAATTTTCTGATACTAATTATGCAAAATTGAACAGAAAGATGTGTCTATAATTGAATTCTGAAGCCACTCTCACTGAACAATGAATGCACCACTGGCTATTCAATTAGCTATGTATTCTTATTTTATTTTAGTGGTTGGATTGTGACAACTTTCTAGTGAACAACCAGACTCTGAAGCTCCTGATAGAACAGAACAAGTGAGTATCTGCTTCACACGGACACCAGATAGTGTCTACTGAGTATGTATCTAGAGACAAGACTAGTGATTTGTGTTGGTATAGTTTGTGGTTTATATCTAGTCAACTCCAACTCCTCATTCTAGCCTAAACAATCCCCCTCCCTTTATTTACAGGCTTCCCCCTTTGTTAGCATTCTGACTACGAGTGGGCTCTTCTGTTCTTGTCCTGGTGTATTGCAAACCATGCTGGTTGTGCTTGTTCGAAATAAAATTCTTACTTAATCTGACTTCAATCTGTATTGTATATGTAGATCTGTCAGGAAGTGAATTAATTTAATGTGTTGTTTTTTTGTTTTTGTTTTTTTCCCCTTCCCCTTCCTGAGTACCATTTTACTTCTTATGTGCTATTACTTAGACCTCTGGTTGCACCTATGTTGGATGCAGGATGGAAACAGGCATTTTCTAATTTTTGGTGCGGCCAAACTGAAACCGTAAGCTCCTATTAGTTACTTCTGGTGGTATTGACCACTCTTTACCAGACAATGGCCTCTTGCTGATTGCAGGGCTACTACAAGCGCACACCTGAATACCTCCCGATTCTAAAGCAAGAGAAGGTGGGGTGCTTCCAGGTTGCGGTGGTATTTGGTACGGTACTGATAAGCCTGCGGGCTCCCGAGTGTGAGGGACTTGTCTACTGGCCGGCAGCTGAAGGATTTAAAGGTCCAGTGGATGACATCATCATGCTAGCTTTCTCTGCCAAGAAACAAGGTGAGCAGAACATAAGAGGTGGAAGGGAGAAAGGAAAGACTTCCAGAAATTCAATTTCAGCTATCTGAACAAATTGAGAGATAATTTCGCAATGTTCTAGTATTGGAACAGGTACTGGTATAGTGCGAGTGTTAATCCAGCTATCGAATGGTGTACCAGAGAATTCTCAAATTTTTATCAAGCGTTTACCACTGTTTACTAACTGATAGGACTTATTTTTATTTCAAATGTTTGAGCTCCATTGTACAAACTAACCATTGGGCTGGTGCTCAATTACACCTATTGTATCTACCTCCTTCTATAAGAAAGTTTTTATCTAAACTGTCTACACCAAGTGCATGATCCAATGGTTACACTGTGGGTGTGGTTTACTAGGTGCTGGTATGTTTGTGCTGAACACCGAGACTTTTGGCTACATCATGAGACCAGAGGAGTTCACGCTGGATGAGCATGTCAACCATCTTGTCAACTTCAAACTCAACACTCTGGGTAAGTAGGTGTGTCCGTCAGGGACATAGTGATGCATTGGTATGCTGCTTGGAATAGTGGTGTTGATGTGTATTTATGTGTGTTTGTATGTTAGTGAACTATCCTCCAGTTCCAGTGAGCCAGTATATGTCTCTGCCAGCCGTTGCCATGGATACTGTAGGCACGGACAGGGTAGGAATAGCAGCAGTTTTTACTATTTGGAAATTGCTTGTCTAGTTTTCACAATATTCAATTTAGAGATGTATCTTATTGTGAGGCGTGTGTGGGCATATTGTTTGTACTGATCCTGGTATAGTTTTATATTATACTTTATTGACTCCCACAGACTTGTTGACTCTGAGTATTTTACTGAAACCAATGATATAATTTAACAAACATAATGAGCAAACAATGAAACTATGAAATGTGATTGTAAGGCAAGACAACCAACTACCTTAACTATTATATATCATTGGAATTAGTCGTGTGTGTACAACATGCATGGTGTGTACAGCATGTACGTGTGTGCATATGTGTGTTACATGTGTGTGTATGTGTGTTAGGTTTACATGATCAGTCTGGAACGTCGTCCAGAACGGAGGAATCGCATGTTGGCTTGTCTTAACGAACTCCACCTGGACGTCAATTTGTTTGATGCTGTAGATGGCAGGTGAGATGGGCAGGGCAAGCTGCAGAAACCACACCCACATGTGGCATTGTATCATGACAATAACATTGTATCATGATGGCAATACTGTATTATGTCGTGATGGTAACATTATATCAGGATGACACCTTACCTAATTGAAGAGATTATCATCATAGGAAATTAGTGAACAAAAGATCTGTAAAATACATATATATACATATATACATTCTCACTATTTTTTCACTGAATATAGAAAGTTGAATGAGAGTTACTTGAATGGTCTTGGGATTCACTACCTCCCTGGATGGAAGGACCCCTGGGGGGAGAGACCCATGACCTATGGGGAGGTCGGATGTTTCCTCAGTCACTACTTCATATGGCAGCAGGTATGGTGTTGTAGTTTTAGTTTTAAATAATTTTATTGGCTGTCTGGATTGTCTTTTTTGAAGGTGGTAGACCCATTAGTTGCTACAGGGCATCTATTGTTTATAGTGTTTGCTAAGCTTCTATAGAAGCCTAACTATGTGCAGTGGAGTTGCTTGTCTGGCACGCAATCCAGGATTTTATTGGGAAACAATATTAAAAAAAGAATCGTTTGTTCGTTGTTGTTTTTTTATCTTAGACTCATTAAAATATAATTAAATATTATGCACTCTTAAAATAGAGAGATAAAACATTTATAATAATCAAAGAACGAAGCCTTTTAATTTCCCCCCCTTTATATCCCTATATTCAGTTTTCCACCCTAAATTTAGTGTCCGCCCCCCCCCCCTCTAATGTTTTACTCCGACTGATTTTTTTTAATCAAAAATTATCATTTAACATAATAAAAGAAGTGATAGCCTGTTAGTTTGTTTAAAAATTCCAACACTTCTTCAAAATCAACACTGTCTAGTTCTAGTCCTTCAATAGCAATTGTCTTAAGTTTTCATCTGGTAATCTGCTCATAGTCATGACTTCACCATTTTCATGTGTTGTGTGTTGTTTGTCAGATGATAGAAGAAGACTTGAATGAAGTCCTGGTGCTGGAGGATGACATTGAGTTTGAGCCTGACTTCAGACAGAACCTGAAGAAAGTCTTATCGGAAGCTCGGCAGTTCACGCCCAACTGGGACATCATGTATGTGTGAACAAGTGTGTGAATTTATTCTCACTCCCATAGAATTGTTTCCAAGCCAACATTTACAGCACATGCTCAGTACACCACTGTTTGTATTTAGTTTAACAAAAGTTTGACATTTTCATGTTGTTGTTGTTGTTGTTTTTGTTGTTTTTTTTGTTTTTTTTCCCCTTCAGTTACATAGGTCGTAAGATCTTGGACGGTGAGTCAGAAGTTCTGGTGGATGGTGCCAGTAGTCTGGTGAAGCCCATGTACTCCTATTGGACACTGGGTTACCTCATCTCTCTCAGAGGAGTCCACAAGCTGCTGGAAGCCAAGCCACTGGATAATTTACTGCCAGTGGATGAGTTCCTGCCCATCATGTTTGATGTCCATCCTAAGTAAGCCACTGGAGGTTGGACTAGTTGGCTGGTACTTGTCATCTCTTTTTATAAGCAAGCAAGGGAGACACTGTCAGGGGTGTGCAAAATTTTAGTCAATAGTGTGTTTGGATATATAATAGGACGCAAAACTGCGATATTTGGGATTAATAGCATGAGTGGAGTGATAAAATTTTCACGAGGCGAAGCCGAGTGAAATTTCTCGCCACATGAGTGCTATTAATCCAAATACCACAGTTTTCCGTGCTATCATATGTTAATGCTATAGCCAAAGATAACAGTTCATTTCTGCAGCTAAGACAAACATAATCTTGTATTATATTTCCGTCAAAGAAATTTTTCATCCCGGTTCTGCTATTATTCATGCTTTCTTACCGTTGCTAAATAGCATTTCCCTGGAATTTCGCCGCGACATTGCCTAGCGGGTGAAAATGCGGCAAGGTCGCGAAGAGATCGCCGTGACCAATCAGATCATTATTTCAGTTTTCCACTGCTGTGGTATTCCAAAATAATACCACACTTTTTTGTATTGAAAAAAGACTCGGCTATGGTATTATACGTGCATACTTGCTCGATCAGAGGATGACCACTTCAGTGAAAGATTTATTTTTCAAACATGAAGTTTCAGTGTGGAACTCTAATAATAATGACCACTTCCTATATGATATTTCACATTGGCCATCACTTTCTAATAAATGCCGATCTCGAATAGTGGCCCCCTTCACTGCAAAGTAGCTGTGTATGTGTGTATGTAAATGTGTATGAATGTACATACTTGTGAGTTGAGCATGTGGAGGAGTAATAGAATTGATGACTGTTAGGCAAATATTTTCAAGCTTTGTAAAGCTGGCGAACCTTGGGCAGACCTTAACTTAATTTTTTAAAAACAAATACGCACAAGGCACTTCTTAGTGGAAGGAGTCTACATACACTTTAACTTCATCCTTTGACTTTTAAGCTGCGATTGAGCTGTAAGAAAATTAAGTGGATTGTAAATACACAACTCATAGGTACTTTATGTATATCTAGTTATTTGTAGCTCATAGTGAGCTCTCTCTCTTAGCTCTAATAGGATCAATTTTGACAAAGAATGTAGATAAACTCTGTGTTCAATTAGCAATTATGATAAATGTATTATTGTTTTTAATTGAACTGCAGCCGAGCTCACTCATTTATCATTATGTGCTATTAACTGGTATTACTCTAACTAATTTTTTTTTGTTAGTCCAGTATTTATAATTGTGTATTATTCAGGAAAGACTGGGCTGCCAGCTATCCCATCCATAACCTTGAAGTCTACTCCGCCTACCCACTGCTGATCAACCCCACCCACTATGCTGGAGATCCAGAGTGGTTCTCCGACACAGAGCCACCCATAGAAATACTGGAGCAGATACGACAGAGGAAGGTCAAACAAGAAGAAACCTTACAGCAGGAAGAGGAGCGCAGAGAGAAGGTGAAACAAGATGCTCTGAGCCGAAAAATTCAAGCCATGAAAGATAAACTGAAACCCAAAGCTGAATTATAATAGACAAATTTAGCCTCATCATCATATTATCATTGCAGCATTTCGATTTTTGTTTTCTTCAAAACTTTTGTTAGTAAATTTGAATATTTATACATATTTTTATTTTCAGTGAATAATATGAATTATTGCACATTATTGATTTGGCTGTCACAAGGTGTGATGATGTGTGAGGCTGCTATGTGACATGTGAGGTTGTTATGTAACGCTATGTGACATTGTATAATGTATAGTGGAGAGAAGTGAGTGAGTCGGCATGCCATGATAGGAGAGGGCAGAAACTGAGGTTTCCACAGAGTTAGGTTCCATAGTAGTTAGGTTCCCACAATGATTAGGTTCCCACATAGTTCAGTGTGGTCGCTGGGAGCTGAAATGAAGTCCTGGATCCACGTCGGTTACCAGAGTCATAAATTCTTATTTGATCTATAAAAATTTTTTTTTTTTTAAGTGTATATATAATTTGCACAAGCAAGATATTTTAAACAAGGGCACACAATACCCATGCTATACAGTCAAAAGTCATTGAATACATGCAAACCAATAGTTGTGATGGGATTATGCCGTTTTTTTCCCCCCCACCGATTATTCTTTTAACCAATTCCCTTTACATGGATCGATTATGTTCACTAATTTCATAAAGAAATGATGGTTATTGTGAAGTATAGGTATGTGGGCTGTCAAAGTTATTAGTATGCAGATTAGCTAGTTGCAACATCACTTCAAGTGTGTCTTAAAGCTTAATGCAGATTGCAGATCTAACTGAACTGAATACTGCCAAAGCTAGACAAATAGAAGGCTTGAAAACCAATTTAAGTCTAAAGGTTAGTTTTACTGTTGAATCAGTGTGACACAGGTCAAGCTCATGTCCTCTCAAACAACAACAAAATAACAATAACGAAACAACAAATAGTCTGGGCTAGAAAGCCAGATTTTTTTTGCCAACCTTGTTTTTGTATACAAAGTAATTATTTAAACCTATTTAGGTCAATTTATACCTGCTGAATTCTAATCTGATGAGTGCAAGTTGCAAAAACTTGAGCATTTCTCGATAAATTTTAAAATCCACCTTTTAATTTTTCGTATTTTGAAATCAAATAAAATCATCTCATCTACCATTTACTCAAGCATTAGGCCATAGTAGCTTCTCAATGGAATTAGCTCTTCTCTGACATAGCATTTATAATGACATCAAATTTTATCTGCTGAGTTCCTGTTTGTGCACTACTATTTCCTTATATGGTAATTTCCATCACTTTGTTTGTGCCGCATGCTTGCTCATGCTCAAACTGGTAGTATAGTCTAGTTTAGAAATAAAATGTGGTACTTCTTTCAAGAAACAGAAAGTTCGTAATTTATAGCCATGCTCTACTTTATCCTGAAAGTTGTCTTATGTGCAAGGGAGAACAACAAAAAATTACCAGCAAAGCTTATCCAGAACAAGAATCTATAGTTTCTATGAAGCTAGATGGTGAATTGTACTTCACAAGCATATATTAGCTAGTACATATTGCTTGAAAAGTCATATTGAGTGATACTTTTAGAAGTGCAAGATAGAAACAAGTGACTAGCTGAGTTTTACAAAACTACGAAAAAATTTGCATTCAATTATCTTAAAGACTGCATGTTCTGTTGTCAAAAATGCTCAGTAAAATGTCCTCAAAAAATTCCAGTAGCTTCATGTAGAAGACATGCATGTAAAACTACTGGATGGAGACAACTTCCAAATAGTTAAATGAGTAGTCTCCGTTGGCATATAATACACCAAGTAATCTGGAGTCCTACGAAGTATTTTTACAGATAAATGATTGCCAATTTGGCAACTTTGGGAATCTCAGGGAAATTGTGAAAATTTAAAATGGTCACCATGAAATTGATCAGATTCAACAACTTTTTTTTCAGGTACTATATCTAGAATTCCTGGGTATGTAAAAATTATTCCTGATCCAAGTTGAGGCTAAATACAATTCTAAATGGATCTGACTATGAAGGAAATGTATTACATTGTAGAGAATTACTTTCTGATTGTATTTTTCAGTTCAGATACTGCAAAATTTCAATTGTGCCACTTCTGCTTAAATTAAATATATGACTTAGAGTTCTTTGTATAGTGTGTTGCATACAGTAGGTAAATGGGTGAAGTTCTCATGCAAGTGATTAAAATGTGTAATAATAGTATATAATTGTCTAATAATTAACTACAGAATTTTAGGGCTGTTTATAAATCTTTCTTTAAGAGTTGAAATGAAACACAAGCAGACTGGTCTACTTTAAGAATGTTACCCAAAGAATTACTAAATATGTTGCTTATCTGCTGTCACTAAAGGCTTCTTGTTTAGGATTACACACTTTCATTTAATTATTCAGCTACTCGCTATATACGACATATATTTAACAATTCTGGAGACAGTGTAATGCTTCTCAATGCCTATCTTGGTTGCCATTGGTTCTCCAAATTGGTCAAAAGAGACAGCATTTTAGTTCCCTGGATGGTCAACAAATATGACCTACTGTAGCCTCTGAATCAAGAGATGCATTTTGAGCAGATGAAGAGAGGTGGAGAACATATCATACATGTCCTATCAATTTCATTAGGAACAGGCTTGGCTAGTTCCAATATAGCTGTTTTGACAGCTGCTAAAGCTGCCAGTTTTTAGTATGGTGAATGTACTTCATCTGGTTATTGGCAAAAGATAGCTATATATGTTACGTGTTGTGTGAATGGTATTATTGTAGATATGAGGCATTAATAACAGGACTAAACAAATAGGTGGTAGATTTTAGAATACTCAAATCCTAGCAAAAAGCTATTGTTCATTGCTCATATTCTTCAACCAAAATGCATCAGCCTGCCATCACATTCATGTGTCGAGCATGTGCACCAGTGCATATCCTTCCCATTGCCACTAGCATGTCATATCATACCATTGAAATATTTTACCAGCTGTTTTAGTAAGTCCCATCCTTTGTAATGTAGTAGCATTATCCTCAACATATGTTGTATTTGCTACTGACTTTATGAAACAGTAAATCCATGTCATAGCTATGTAACTCTATCATGGGCAAAATCAGCTATCATAATTTTCGCAGTGTCTGAGGCCTCAGATTGAAAAAAATACCATCAGAAATGAATTTTGTATACCTAATAACCATATGCTGGTGGAACCAAGAATATTCATCGCGAACAATTAAATTTTCACAATTTCCCGGAGTTTTCCAAAGTTACCACTTGGGCAAACCAAGTTAAATTTATTCTAGAACCACTTGGGGATGCAAATCTGTAAAAGTAACTTTCACAGAGGATTTTGTAGACTTAAATCAGCAACTCCAATAATAATTGAGATAAAATTTTCGTTTTTTTTAAATTTAAAACAAAATGCTCAATGTTTCATCACTGGCACTCACCAGATCTGAATTCAGCACAAAAAATGGGTCTAGAAAAGTCAATCAAATTTACTTTATATCCTAAAACAAGGTTATTGGTGCTCTAGCCTTGGACTAAAGCCATAACTTGTGCATTAAGCTAGCTACAGGCCTAATCTCCTCATACCTATTCCATAGCAAACATTATCTCGTCCATCTGATCCACTCACCTTTAAGTCTGTCATAGTCGCCAATGAAGGCGGCAATGATCCAGCTGACAACACAGCACACGGCTCTAGCCAGCACCAGTCCCATGTACTCATTCAATACTGCACTGTTTGCCGGGGATCTGGCGGGAATGTAGACCACATTGGCATCTAAGTGTGAAGGGTACTGCAGAGTGGAAGGTGTGAGAGCGTTGATACCCACTGCACTGGTCTTATTCACTGCCGTCACCAAGTCCGGCCTACGTAAAGATGTTATATAGTGAGTGAGTTAGGAAGTTCGATATGCATATTGCATAACAGTGACTTGATAGAATCTAAGAATTGTAGCAACATCACCAATTCTAATTTTCATTTGATGAAAAGAAACAACAAAAGCAACAACAAAATTAAAAAATTTTTTTTAGTACACCCAGCCTCACCAGAGTGATGGGTGAGTAGCAAAGAGAGCTATCTGCTCCTCATGGGCTCCCAGGAACACAGTGAGGATCACAGACACCAACACCAAGACCCCAACTGCAATGGTGAATATATAATGTAAAAGTATAATGTAAAAGTTGCTATGTAATAACATTGGAAGTTACTGGTTTCAACGTCATCTTTTCAATGTAAAATCTTACCAAGTAGAAGTAAGAACTGAGATGAATTCTTTAAAAATAATTTGATGTAGATAAGAGAAATATTGCCCAAATCCAATCTGAATAAAAATAGATCGCAAGAAAATTCATCAACTATTGACTGAGGGAATAAATTCGTTCTAGCTAAGAATTGGCAATGGAGTCACTACATGAAACATTTGATGCTAGTGCATGAAGCATATCATGCTAAATATATTATGGTCTGGCTGCTATGTAATATTAAACTTTATTTGTAACTGCAAGTTTAAAACAATAATATCAAGAACAACAACAAAAATAGAACAGATGGATTTTTAAAAAGTGCAAATCTTAACAATTAATTGTTCTCAAGCATATTTCGCTCGTCCAAATTTCTCTCACCTCTCTAAGAGAGAAAGGAGAACAATAGCCAGGCAGAAGTAGTGAATGGTGTGAAGAGGTAGGGCAAACTGGTGGAAATACTGCAGCACACTCAGGTGACTGAAACTCCGCCCAACATAGTTTACTACCACACTGTGCCATAGAGACAGGCCTGCGACACATGCATACAATAATAACTTATACTAGCATTAATTTTCATGTCATACACCAGCCTAACCTGCTATGAACCCGTGGGCTGCCATGGAGAGGTGTTGAGTGAAGGAGTACAGCAACTATAATTAGTATACACAGACATGACTTTGAGAGAGAGAGAAAGTTTAGTACTTACAACACATATACTTTCTGAAACACTTCATGCAAGATTTTATAGACTACTAGCAAGTACCCCGCCACACAGTAGCGCTTGATGTACTAACATTTTGCAAATTAGGAATGTAGTAGCATAAGGTATTTTTATCCATTGTTACTATCCTCTATCACTTGGTTTATTTACATCAGTTTCTCTCTCCTACTCTCTTTCTTCCTGAGCCATCTCAGCTTTTCTTATCACCTTCCTTACCTCTCTTCAACTCTTTCTTCTTGAGTCACATATCCCTTTCTTCACCTCTGTTTCCCAGTCTCTCTGTCCTTCTATCCATGATTGTGGACTTATCCTTTGTGAACTTTTCCCTCCCCTTCCGACACTTTCGCTCTCTTTGCCTTGCAAATTTCATATGCTTTTGGCAACAATTGTCGCCATTTCCTTAATGCCGTCCTCTCCTCAATCACCTTCTACTAAGTGTGATGATGCTTTACCCATTAGACTAATGACAACACTTTAGCAACCTGGCTCAGCTAATGAATTATTCAAGAGTACACACCGCCGTCGTTGTTGCTGACACACAAGCGTATATTATATAGATGAAATTGTTTCGCACGCCTGATAGTCTCACTTTGGCCGATTGCCAAAATAAATCTTATAAGTTTCAGACAACTTTGTGTCAGGCAGCATTGAATGATAATGACATAGAACTTACTAAAGCATACTGAGCACCAGATATACGGGTAGAGATGGACGGATATACTCTTGACATACCATACGAATAATCAACATGGCTGGTCTTCCTCACAAAGCCACGCCCATCTGCACCAGGATATACAATTTGTTTAGCTATATTTAAACACCAATTGTTACCTCTTCTCTCGGAGAAGATGTTGGCCTCAATGCTCCGCCTCCTTTGGTGAGACTGGTCCGGATAACCCCCAGTGGCGGCAACAGGATATGTTAAGTCTTTCAGCTCAGAGCCAGGGCCCATCTTCTCTACCACATCAGTGCCTGTCAACATCTGCCATGGATCTGAATAAACAATAATAACTATGATTCAGTCATTCTCGGCTGAAATAATTATAATAATAGCAAAATTTCTCGTTCTAATAGCCAATATTGTTAATTAAAACTTAACCCCTGAAGAGGACTTTGGCAAGAAGTTGAAACATCAGGTTAAGTTTTAATTAACAATATTGGCTGTTAGAACGAGAAAATTTGCTATTATAATAATGACAATATCTTTAAAAACAACAACAACAACAACAACAAATATAATTTGTACTTTTTAATGAATTATGAAAAAATAGAAAAGGCAGATGGAGTAGTGTGAAGATAAATTGGGGTGGATTAAAAGAAAAACTTAATTACATATATTACGGATCATATCCACTGCTTCTTAATTAGATTACACATAATTACTTTTACCACTTACTCTGTGGTTCTGAGACCACCTGTTCTGTTGCCAACTCCCTCATTTCCATGATATGATTGTCTTCAGGTAAGTTAGGAAGACTTCTTCCTGGAGCTGCACCGTGGCAATATCAATATAAGAACACATGTGTCTATGATGGTGAGCTAAATAAATGCTAGCTCATTGGAAACAGATGTCAAATTAGTAAGGATACATCCAGTTCCTAATAAACTTGGAACAGGGAATTGTAAATAATTCAGAAATTATGGAATTTTCATGGTGCACAATTTATATTTACCCAGCATATGCATATTATTAGTAAAGCAATATAAAAAGGGAGGAAAGTGAGGTGTACTGAAGTCTATTTTTGTACAATTCTGAACAGCAATACAACAACTACAAAACAAAACAAAACAAAAAAAAGAAAAAGAAAAAAAGAAAAGAAAAAAGTTGACTTACGAGACAGTGGATTGTCTGTTTCATCTGGACCTCTATAGAATTTAGGCAGCACAGTCTGCTGAACTTGAGACTCAGTCGGCTCTATGGAACTTTCAAATGTCTCATGCTCAGTAAGCTGTACTGTGGAAGACACCAAGGATTCGTGTCTTTGGGATGAAGACAGGTGTGTCTGCTTGGAAGATGCAGCTATAGTCGGCTCCTGGCGATGCTTCACATATGTGGTCTGTGATATAGTGGGCTGGTGAAGGTCTCGGTAGTCCCCAATGGGAGAAGAGCTTCGACTATCGCCAAATGGCTTTGGTTCAACTTCATCCTCTTCTGGTGTCATAACCATAGGCTCTAGAAGCAATTTGCAGTCACACACACAAGAGTTTAAAATATTGTTGCTAAAATGTGAGTCCTCAGAAAAACCGGGAACCATATGGGGGAAAAAGCATACCTACAAGTTCTATGGTGTATAAAGATACCATAGCAGAGTGTATGTATTGAGAATGCATTTTAAATTATCTTTTTAAGAGCTGAAGTGTTGGAGGCATAAAATCTACTATCACCTGCCACCTACATTGCTTCCCAGCTCAATTTATAATTCTTTGTCTGCTCTATGTTACTGGGATTTTACTGTCATTTGGAACGAATAGAGTAGTACATCCCTGAGGCTTACTGTCATGGTAATATAGGAAAACTCCATTTTAGAAAAAAATACCTTCCTTTTAATATATGCAAATATCTGGTAAAAGTTTTTCCTAAATGTTGCTGAGTTGTGTTTGATTTCTCCGTGTACAATCACAAATATGAATGTATTCATTTAGAAATAAAATAAAAAATGCAATAATGAGCAAAAAGGACCAACATAAATATGAAGAAGATTCTTCTAAAAGAAAATCACAGCATAAGAACATCTAAGGCCCAACCAGTCCCACTAATTTCAAATGTGCACCAATGCCAACCAACTGTGCATACTCATACCTGGTTCATGCCAAGCTCTGCTACTTCCTCCTACATCCCCAATGGCTCCTCTGTTGTCTTTTGATCCCATACTGAGAACTTCCGTTCCTGTTTCAGTTCTTGGCACCATGGTAGTTACGGTGGATATAGTTTTGACAGTGCCACTGTGACCAGAAGAGTCAGACGACACCAGAGGCTTAATGTCTTCATTCTGGAGCCTTTCTTTTAGCTTCTCTAGCATGTTGGCAGTCAGTAGACTCTTTCTTCCAGCCGGTTCTTGATTTGTTCCCTGATTCACTTGATATGACGATGTCCCGACGTTATCAGCCGACGAACTCTTGGAGGCATTTTTGATGGGAGTTCTTCTTCTTTTCTTTTTCGCTGATGTCTCATTTGTAATTGGAGCAAGTCGATGAGGAGGATGCTGATCTGAAGAACTACAATAAATTTAAGGAAAGAAAGTGAAAATGAATTTTAAGTATTTCGGTTCATTGTTGGGATAGAATGAACCTACCCCAATGAGAGTTTCCACATAACACCTCTCATGAATACTGCTTTCTCCACCAGGATTTCAACCAAATATTTCCTATTTCTTAACATTTATACAATTTATACTAGTTGACTAGCTAGTGGGCCGCACATTAAGGTTAAAAACAAAAAGCATAGTCTTTGCAGGAGTTAAAAAGATAGACACTATACTCAGACCATATTAGCAATTATACTTGTACCCAAGTTAAACTAGTTCGCTGGTTCTTCTTACCTCTCAGGTGGTGAAGCTTCGTCCATTTTTTATTTTATTGTTGAAATTCTTCAGAGCAGGCTTACCACCTCAAATAATGCCGCCTATTTACTGCCTCACGGTTTCCATAGTTTTAAAGCATGCGCGCTCAGAAGTGTTGACGTTAGCTAATAATTTGGAAACCGCTAGAGTGGTCACATGAACGTCACGATATCAAAGTTTATTGTAGCTAGATAATTTTTTTTCGGTTCTCTCTCTCTGGCTCTTTGTTGCTTGAGCCTTCTCTGGAGATGGAAGCAAAAGAAGAATCCGATACGAATTCAGCACTATTTGATAGTTTGAGGTTCACAAAGGAGTTAGATGATAAGTGAGTAAAATCCAAGTATAACTCAATTTAAAGCCCATCACATTATGTACTTCTAATGCGTCTTAGGGAAGTGACTGGCAACGATGTAGAGCTGGTCAGCAACTCTTACCTTCTGTCAGCTTATCTTATGCTGAATGGGTCAAAAGCAGGTAACATATTTTTGCCATGTTGGTGTGTTGAATACAATTCAAGTTATCTGCAAAAATCAGGAGGCTATGAGACTTGTAGCGATTTTGTGCAAGAGAAATTTTCTTTCTTTTCCCTAATATATGCATGCAGGCCGTAAGACATGAACCTGAAATTACAGTGTGTATGTAGCTTGAGAAATGAGGGCAGTTAACATGAGGGTTAGCACTAAAGACTGTGTGGGTGTGTCTCAGTGGAGTAATTGAATACGACCAGTTATTGAGTATTTACTGATTCTTCATGCGAGTAAAATTGATTTTCTTATGTTTGTGGCAAAAAGTGGCCAATACTTGAGTATAGCTAATTCTCAAAATGTATAAAAGTAAATTGACAAAGTGACTATGTACGATTTTAGTTCCAGTGTCCAATGATTCATATTTCTCTACAGCTTCTATGGACCGTTCCACAGTGTACCTAAGCTGCAAGAACATCCTTAGGCGAGCAGTGTCCACTCTGGCTCTGGCGGGAGACCACTACCTGGTGGTGTTCAAGCTCATCCATGACTTGTGTGTGGGGGAGATGTCCCTCACTCAGGACGACATCTCAGTACTCAGCAAACACGTACAATGGACACCCAAGAAAGATGAGAAAGGTGAAATCTTTGTTCTTAGTGGAGTAGTTGAAGTGGAGCGGATGTATTGTAGGGTCCCAATGCTTATAATGGTTGTAAAGTGTGTCCCTTTCTCCTCCATCTGAAAACAAAGAGTTAAATTAATTGTATTTTGAAAGTGTTTTTTTTTCTTTCAGTTTCTGAAATGTGATAGCTTTAGTGCTTCCTTCACTAAAGACTCTCATGGCAACCTCACTGTAAAACACTTGCGTGCACACATGTAAAAAAAATGCAAATTACTGTGCTGTCGCTAGGCGGTCACGCGCACATGGCAGAGCCAGGACACACACACACACACACACACACACAAGCACTTCGATTGGTCCATGTGTGAGACTATGGGATAGGTTGGTACTGAGAGGTCACTAAGATTGGAATGATGTTGCTATGAGGGAATTACTATTGTTTATAGTTTATTGGAGTACCTGCGTTGTGGAGATACACCTTCAATTGGTTTTAACTTCAGACCTGTAGATTTCTAATTCTAAATTCAAGTAGATACACCATAGCCCCATTAAAGTGTATGCAGTTTTGCTGAATATGGAAGGGCTTACTACAAATAACAGGACCCAATGCCACTAAGCATGTGAAGTAGTTAGTAGGTATTTGGGTTGTTTCTATATATAGAATACATTGGTTCTCTTCTTTACAGAGGAAGATCAGGAAACCACACCCACTGAGTTGGTTGTCCCTTCCCCTGGCCACGAGAGTGTCACTGTAGCCGAAGAAGAAGTTGCCAAACTTTTCAACCAACTCAAGAGCCGGAAAGCCTTTGAAATACCGGCCCCTCCCTCTGGACCCGTCACTCCTGTACCTCCTTCTGCCTACCCTCAGGGCAAGCCCATGTTGGCCTTGATCAGAAAAAAACTAAAAGCAAAGAAAAAGTCCAAACTCACCAAAGAATCTTCTGCACCGGTAATGTCTACTTCGCTCACAATGCGGAGCTTGTTCAAGGGAGGAAGCGAACGTACCGTTACCCCCCAGGGTTGGGGTTCTACTCCTGCCGTCGTAGGCGAGGGGGAACTGTCGGCCAGTGTTCTGTGTCAGGAAATAGTAGAAGAGCTGGGCATTGGCACCACACTGGTGGAGTTCTGCAAGTCATTGCCTGCGGTCAGAGAGTTAGGCTGCAGCAGTTCCAACGGGGACATGGCCTCCTTCTGGTGTGGGGCTGTGGGATCAGCTGGTGACGGAGGAGAGATCAAATTGGCCATTCTCATAAAGAAGTGAGGGACTAAGGAGTATTGAGTGGTCTGGTAGTAGTATCAGGGTTTCATACAGACTATGGTTTTCCCCCCCCCCCCCCCCCCCCCCCCCTAAAAATTTCCCTGACTTTTTTATGGAAAAATTAATTATCAGTATAAGTATGAAAAACAACAACAAAAAGCAAAAAACAACAACTATATCTTAAATACTCTGCTGCTAGTTTCTTTTAATAATCTGTTTCATAGTTGTGACGTCACCATTTTCATGTAGCTAAACTGTTTTTGTGACTCTACATACAAAATTTCTCCCTCCCCCCTAGCAAAAAAAAAAAAAAAAAAAAAATCCTGTATGAATCTCTGAGTAATGCTATAGTTTCTTCTTCACATTCTCTTCATTTCTTCCTCTCTTTCATCCATTCATAAAGAAGTAACTGTTTACAGCTGGCTAGCTACTGAAATCTACTGCATACAATGTGCTCTGTTCACAGGCTTGTATTTTCATGCTCAAACTTCTCTCTCTGTGTGTGTGGCTTTTTTAGGCTGCAACAGTTGCGTAATGCAGTAGAAGCATTATCCTTGTTATTGCACACCCCCAATCTCCTGCCCCCTTTGAGTGCGTCCTTCCTGAGTGATCTGAAGGAGCTGTTGATGTTGTGTGTGAAAGGAGCTGCAGAGGCCATTGTGCTGTGCTCAGGTCTGCCGGCCAAGGCCAGAGAGAGCTCTGCTACTGCCAAAGAGGATACTGGTAGGTGGAGGTGGGTGTGGCTAATGTGTGATACACTTTAGAATTGAGGGAATATGGAAAATGTACAGAGAAATAGGGACCAGAGGGGTTCATCCACACTGAGTTAGTTTGAAATTGAATTTGAAGTGCACTTAAAAACCGAACTGAATTACTACTAGCCAGTGTTATAAGCTCAGTTATAAGCTTTTGTGTAATGTCGGGCTGGACTCGGTTGTGCAGTTAATGGTTTGTCTTATAGTCTTATTACTAATTACATTAATCCATTTAGACCAAAAACATTCTTTTAGGTCTCATTCATTAGTTCGTTAATTTCTTTTTCATTCCAGTTCCTCCTACAGTTGAAGCAGTGTCTGAGACAGTGTTGGAAACAGAAAAGGAAGGGGAAGAAGAGGACGTGACAACTTCTATTTTAGAGCTCTACAGTGCTCTGTCAGGAGCTAATGCTCACTTCTCATGCACCTCCGCTTCAGCCAGGACACTGGCAGCTGCCTCTGTGGCATTAGTCGTGAGTGAGACTAGAGATTAGTCAGAATATGGGGAGCAGAAGTTTAGAAGGATGATGAGGACGAGAATAATTGGCTTTTTATTTTTTTAATGTTAGTTTTGGCAGCTTCAAATGAAGCTTTATTCGGTAGCTGAAGTTACGTACAGCTATTTTGAAATGTGACAAGATAGCAACTAATGCAAGTGAAGTGTGGATAGAAAGACTATTAGAACAAGTATTTATGATATTTCTGTAGTGTGATCAGACAGAGGGAGTTACTGTCAGTTATAAACACTTGTTAGTGATTTCCTTCCTTTAAGTTTGTAGTTAATTGAGACGTCCCATGCTACTAGGAATAGTGATTTGATGTTTTTTTAAACTTCACTAGCCGATTATTAAATGCTGTAAACATTTCAGCTCGCGTTGCAGTGGCTTTCAAATTGTTAAACTTGTTCATTTACTTATTGCCATAAAGGTCATGTTGTTTTTGTTGATATTTGATGACGGCACTAAAAAATAAGTTATAATATTGATTGATAGCTTCATAAGTAATAGCTAATGAAGTTTCACACCATCAAATAAATCAGGTAGTTTGTTGTTTAATATTGTTTAGTTGAAGAGTTACCAACGCGTGCTGTGCCTTCCATTGAGTTCCAGTGTCCACAGAAACCTTCGCACCCTTTACATCATTCACACGTTTGCCTCCCTTCGCCCCATCCTCCTTCCCGGGAGAGGGGCGGGAAGAACGAGCGAGAGCGGGGAAGTGGCTGGTCTGCCTAAGCTTCAGGGCATCGCCAACGCCAGGATGAGCGTCCCGGTGGCTGATATGATGATTCACGCCGTGGAAGGTGTGAAGTCGTTGTGTGAGGATGTGACTGTGGTGGGGACTTCTGGCAGTGGTGCTATGGAGGATGGGACAGTGGGAGCAGAGGCTGGTGGTGGAGAAGCTAGCCTGACACTGCAGAATCTAGATGTGTGTCACACATACAGCAGTCAAGTGTGTGTGGAAATGATCATTTCGTATGCGCCATTGCTGAACCATCTCTTTTCACTCATTGTGGCTGCCTTTAAGAAGATTCAAAGTCACGTAAGTGGTGTGTGTGTGTGTGTGTGTGTGTGTGTGTTTGTTGTGTATCGATGGAGCCTTATGTAAATAGGTCATATTTCAATTTCAAGTGGCTTTTCTGTTTGCCCCTCCATCTTCTTACTCTCCCTGCCTTCTCTCTTCCCTTTCCCTTTTCTAAAATAGTAAGGTTTCATACAGAGGTTGGGGCGGGGTGCCCTGGGAATCCCATCCCCTTCCCAGAATTTTTTGAAGTAAATATAGTACATTAGCTAATGTTGAATTCTATGTGTAGTAAGATTATAAAATCGTGCATGTGACCAAACACTGATCAGTGTGAGGTATATATACTCTCATATAGGCATGTGCATTTAAAGTATTGCATTTTGAAAATGGGTGTGGCTAAGTACAGCATTGTTTTCCACCCCCAGCGAAGAAGTCCGTATGACACCTTGAATAATTCAGCGAAGCGAGCGGAGCTGACTCTCTAATGAGTTCCCGATAAATATATATATTTAGGTCTAGAAATTGTTTTTGTTCTTGCGTGGGCGTACGTGTGCACCTTTTCTCCTACGCGCTTGCGCGGGCCGGGTAACCTTCTTAGCAACATTAAGTTTTGTTTACCCGCCGTACGAAGTAGCGATGCCCAGTAGACAAAACGTTAGAAACGCTCAGTCAAGAGCTTTGAGGGTGTTAGAAACTCCAGAAGAAAAATTAGTAAGGAGAGAGATAACAAATGAAAAAGACAGGGCAAGGAGGAGGAGAGCTAAAACTAAACAGAAACAGGTAGCAAAGTAAAGAATCTTTCTTTTTGCAAAGCCATTAAATGTTCCTAATATATTTATTAGACTATTCCTGAGGATTACGGTACCAGGAGCCTTCATCATAGAAAAAAGCTACCACTATTGTTTTCTCACTTTGACAGTATTTTGTAGCCACACCAAGCATGCATGGGAATAGCTGCAATTACAGGGAACATACATCGCTTGCTTCGCTATTTTGTGCTATTAGAGTGCATCACTAGTATTGTGTAAGTATGAATGAAGTTGGTATGTGTGTCAACTACAGGTCTTGTTGGTGTCCAGCCAGTTGGCTTCAGAGGAATCAGCCACACAGCAGCAACAGCAGCAGGCACCGCCCAAGGCAGCAGAGACAGGAGCAGGAGACAAGCACAGCCTACTCAAGACCTCTCTCCTGGAGAAGCTCTCTGAAAGGCTCGCTGACAAGCTTACTGCCTCGGACAAAGGTCTGACGAGTGAAGACAACAAGGAGCTCGAGGAAGACAAAGAGACGTACTCTCCCTCTCCTGTGTCTACGGTCAGCTCCAGTGGCGAACAAGGCGGAGTTTACATGCTCTATTCTGACGCTACACATTCTGAGGATGAGGAGCAGGAGGGATCTGGTAAGGGGTTCTGATGAACTTTACAGGAGATAGAATTTATGATACTAAAATTGTGAATTAGTTTTTTCCTTTCTATCTTTGCACTGTGGTATTTCTTTTTTATAATCTCCAGGTTTCTCAGAGAGTTTGGCATATATTGCTTGATTAGCTTTATTAACTATTTGTTTTAGATGAAATTGATGAGTATGTGGATTCACCTCCTTTCTTCATGGCGAGTCTAGGCCGCTCGTTTGGTGCCACTCCCACATCTGCCCCGCCACTTCCCCCTCGCAGGGTGCCAGCTAAGGAACTACAAGTCAAGACTGCCTCTAAGCAGACAACTAGCACTAGGTGAGAGCAATCATTTTTTTAACTATACATGCCATTTTATTATATTGTTATATTATTAGTATAATTATTGTCATATCATTATCATCATCATAATCATCATCATCACCACTATTACTATTATTAACTATGAATTGCATACCATATGCCCACTAATTGTATTAATCTCCAGTCATTTGTATTAGTTATGCGATTCTGGCACTAATAATGTATTTATTTTGAGCAGTGGTGGAGAGTCCAAGAGAAAGAAGCCAATGTTGCTGCTCCGTCTAGCCGTCTCCTCACTGCGCTGTCTATTCCAAGGTCTCGTGAAGAACCCGAACCTCAACAAATACGTCAGAGACAAGATCAACGTAGAGCACGTCTCCAGCGTCGCCTTGCTGGTGCAAAACATGGACGCAGTCATGAGCAAGGTGGGAGTGGCAGGTTCCAAGCTCGGTAACCCGTTCTGCACTCTCCTTACCAACTTCAGTGGCGAGTTGATGGAACTCTTGCAAGAGATGATCGTTACCGGCATTATAAACAGACAGTACTTACAGGTGGGTGGAGTTAAGGTTGTTAATCTGTCAGTTTACTCAAGGCTGCTGGGATAGTGTCTGTCTGTCTCTCAACAATGGCTGACGTCTTATTAATGATTTTTTTTTTTTTTACTGGGCCCAATTTTTATAAGCAAGCTGCATGGGTATCATCTTTTTTGTTCACAATTGTTTATTTACATCAATGGGTTTTGTTAACCCCTTAATAGCTTCATCAGTTTAGAGATGGGAGTTAGTTCTGAACCGATGATCTGGAAATTAGTGCTGGAAGTGCAGCTAACAATAGAAGTGAGAGACTATGTTAGCTTTAAAGTTGAGTGCTCACAACTTTGAGAAAATAAAGCTCTAGCTTATTTAGGTCATTGCATTTATTTCTTTTTAAGAAACGAGCGGGATATGCAGTTTAGGGTGGAGGTGTAGCTATATACTGATGAACAGAATCGAAACAGTTTCTATTGGTACCAAATAGATCCTTAAAAGCACCACTAGGGTTGACTGGTAGGTAGTGTTGTATGTATTACTTATCAGATAATTCCATCCAGAGGCAGGATTGAAGTGATAATTCTACCTCTTGTTCTGTAGCACTTAACTAATTTAAATATTTAGGCTCAAGTCTAATCGACCTCAATTCAAAGCTTTGAGGCCCAGTTTGATGAGAACACAGATAACTTTGCTGGACCAGTTGACTCTCAGTTGCATAATAAGTATATATCGAACTTCCATGATAGAAATATTGAGAGAGAGAGAGAGAGCGAGTCTAACTCGGTTACTGTTAGTGACGTGTTAATAAATATCACTATCTTTATTATGATGTCGTGATTTTTATACGCATTCCTGCAGAGTGTCTTGCTCAATGAGCTCGGGCTGACTGCCAAGTGCTGGCCACTGAAGATTCCACCAGCTGTCTTGTCTATTCTAGGCAGTGTGCTGATCTGTCGGCTGGGAGAAGGTCCAGTGAACGGGGATAGAGATGAGAAGGGAGCTGGGAACGGTGCACAAGACGAGTCTCTAGCCGTCAGCATCTGGAAAGGGTCAGCAATATAATATTTTTGTAGTAGCGTACTTAAATATTATTTGTTCCCCAACTCCCCTATTATTTAGATTTTTGTATTCTTTGGAGGAAAGTGCTTGTTCTGATGAGGAGCCAGATGAAGGTGAGTTGTGGCTGCTTTAAGTTGCATGCTACGTGAGACTGAAATTATAATTGTGACCTGCTTTGAGCAAACTACTTAAATCCTAAGTTAGTAGAATGTTAGGGCAAGCTTGTACTATTTTATGGAGGGACTAAGTACAATATAAAACAAGACTGACAGACAGTTATGTATTTTAGACGAATAATATTCTCTGCATTTTATTTGATTGAAAATGTTAGCTGCTGTGAGCATTTTCTAACCACTTTATTATATCTCTGAATGTCTAAAATACTTGAGTTAGGAAGCTGACATCCATTACTTCCACTGACACACACCAACAACACCTTGTATTACTCTACCTGCCTGCGAAAGAGACTATAATAATGCTTACCATAATTTTAAGCTACTGATTCCATTGAGATACAAAGAATTGCTGTTCTCAATTGACCTGGTCCATCACTTGTGCTGTAATTCCCATTAAGTTATGGTGGCTTTGTTTAATGTATTCATTCATTCATTAGTGATCTTCTATCTTTACTGCCTGTAGATTTGGACGTTGTTCATCTTCAGCTGCTTCTGTTTGTTTGGCATACATTCTCTGTCAGCACACGATCCTCTTTGCTGGCCAGATGTGCTCATGCTGTCATCAAGTCCGCACAGGCTGTTCAGTAAGCACTACAGTGTCTGTCATGTCTCATCATTTTATGTCCCATCCCTCTTTTGTGCACCAAACATTCACAATTCACATGTGGAAAATCTCAGCTTAGTATTGTATTGTCAGGTATACGTAGTTGGTATGTATGTGTGTGAAGTTGCTCACAGTAAGTGGTCGGTCTGGTTGGTTGGGAAAGTGCGTCTGAAAATGTTTATGTATGTTCCAGGAACGAGTCACTTAAGTAGATAACTTGCTAGTACAAGTATCTAAATTTATTCCTTTCACTCAAATCCTGAGTTTGTGTCTTGCCCGACTACTAAACTAAGTTTTTAAATCAGACAAACACAGGAATCACAAGTAATATAAAAGTATTTTATGAATACCAGTACGAGAGTTAATTTGACAATAAGTTTGAGAGTCATGACTTGACTTGATACAATAGATAGTGAGACTGAAGTGACTAAGATACTGTTTGAAAGTGCGATAGTTATAAACGAATGAAGGCGGTAGCGACATCGACAATCAGCGAGTGGAATACGTGAGCGTGCGTGAAATAAATGCCCGTAATGCTGTGCTGGAAGTGCTAGCAGTGCTATGTAAACTAAACTGAACAGTGTATCAATATCAGCAGTAGCAGATGTATTAATATGTGAGCAATGGAGTAAGGACAGTTATTGATGTTAGTACAATCCTGCTTTAGAATTTAACAACCAATAAACTGGCAAGACCAGTCACGAAACAATGAAGTTCATCATTAGAGTAGAACTTGCAATATATGATTTTAAAAAATCAGTGCGGTTGAGGCCAGCGTGAAGGTGTGGGCTGTGTATCAGAACCCTTTACCTACTGTTAGCTCTGATAAGCTACTTGTAGTGTAAAGGAGATAAGATTACATTCAGCAGTCCATCCATAGCCTCGGGTTATACCCGGCCACTATCAGCTAGTTTAATAACAAACTATGTAGCCTGACTTAGTCACTCTTATTCCTTTTTTATTTAATTTATTTTAATTAATTAATTTATTTATTTATTTATTTTTATTATTATTATTATTTTTTATAGTGAGGGTGTCCCAGTGTCTCCTCTTATCAACAGTCGTCTGCTACTGGTACTGGACTATCTACTCTACCAATTCTCAGATGCCCCACCAGACCTCACCTCCCAGGTCAGTGACACTAGAGATTGATGAAGGCTCCACGGAGCCGAAACATTTGAACTATTATTACAGATACTACGGAAGTTAAAATAAATAGCTATGCTGCGTAGTAAAAATGGATCTTTATGAAATAGACACTGGAGATGTGGAACAGTGAATACTACAAATATATTAATAGCAAATTTTTCTCTTTTTAACAGCCAATATTGTTCATTATAACTTAACAACACCAGTTAATTAACAATATTGGCTGTTAAAAGGAGAAACATTTGCTATTATTATAATTATTTCAGCTGAGAATGTCTGAATCATTACAAATTATAATATTGTTATATTTTTGGAGCGATTAATAAATACTTCTGGTTCAATTGAAGCATTCTTCCATTTTCATCTATCTTGAACCCCTTCCTCCATTCCACTATAACAGAGTCTATTCATTTGACACATTGTCTATTCATTTCATTGGTAGATCAAAACAAACTTGTTTCAAGACTTCACTGTACTCGGGTCTCGCCCCGCCTCCCGGTCAACGACCACACCCACCAACAGCTCCTCGTCTAAGGGTAGCAAGAAGACAATTGTGTGTTACTCAAACGACATTCAGTTGAAATACTGCACAGTGTTGTCCAAGCCTAACACTACGGCCATGCCGGCCACTCCCAAAGACAATGCAGGGCCTGCCAAGGAGGTTCACGAGGAAATGGGCGTGTCCCCGAGGTTCTATAATGTCAGGAAAGTGGTGGTGCCGAGTGGAAAGGAAAAGAAAGAGGAAGGAGAGGAGGAGGCAGTCCCTGAGAGTGGAGCTGCTGAGGCAGAGGCTGAAGTAGACGAGCAGGTAAGAAGAAGAGAGGAACAGAATGAGACCATCATGATCATTGGGTTGTAAAGTTGAAAAGAGTTTAAAATTAAATTTGTCTGGTGAAGTGCCTGGGGAAAGAGCTTCCAGATGATATAAAAACATCACTGTAAAAATATAGTGAGACCAAGTTAGGATTTTCAAAAGTTGTTAGTTTCACTTTTGAGATAATTGTGGTTAACCACGACACAAGCTATTCCAGTTGATAAAGCCTGCACTAGCATCAAGCCTTCAAAATACTAGTTTCCTATATTTCAATACCTATTCTTAGAATGCAGTTACAGTCTTTAGTTTTACTATTTACATAACATCTGTATTCTTTGTGTGAAATAATAGGCTTGTCGGTGCCTTTTGGCACTGGCCGTTCCTGAAGGTGTTAATGATGTTTCCAAAAGGGGGAGTGGCTACAATCTGCTGGTCGATGCTCTCCTCACCCTCATGGGCGTTGGCTCCGACTACTCCAGCAGTAGTAAGGCCCTCCCTGAGCGAGTCTTGCTGGCATGCAGTGCCCACCAGTGCTTCACTATAGCTGTGGGACTGCTGGGCAGTCTCCCCCCAGGCTACCACACTCTCCTGGCCATGGTGGATGGCAAGGGACTCTCTGTTGTGGTGAGTTGTGAAGATAAAATGTATTATTATTGTTGTTGTTATTATCATCATCATAATCATCATTGTTATTATCATCATCATCACTATCATTACTATTATTATTATTATGTGTTTGCCAGCTGGTTGTCGTAGCTCAGTGGCAGAGCGCTTGTGCGTTAAGCAAACGGTCCTGGGTTTGCATCCCAGTGGCAACTAAATATTTTTAATTCTGTATTGTTAAAAAAAAAAGCCTGTGAAAGAGAGAGAATACATCTAATAATTATTATTACTATTACTATAATAGTGATAACGGCTGCTACTACTACTATTGCTATTATTACTATTATTATGTTACTAGACTACTAATAGTACTGACTACTATTACTACTACTATTATTATTGTTGATGTTGTAGTTATTATTACATGTATTATATTACCACCGCTCTATTCTGCTGTCCTATATGATCTACTTGTGTCTTTGCCAATACTGTGTTGCAACGTTGTACTTCTGTCTGAATTTGTAGGAGAAGAAAGGAGCTTGTCTGTTGATCCACGTCTTGCACCTGTGCATGAAGTTCAGAGTGAACCACTTGGACACAGAAGACATCATGGTAGGCCAGGTAATGTAGCATCTCTGTCCAGCAGCTGGTGGGATATCTCTATGTTGTTGTGGGGTATAGTTAGGGTAGCACTATCCAGCAGCTGGTGGGATATCTCTATGTTGTTGTGGGGTATAGTTAGGGTAGCACTATCCAGCAGCTGGTGGGATATCTCTATGTTGTTGTGGGGTATAGTTAGGGTAGCACTATCCAGCAGCTGGTGGGATATCTCTATGTTGTTGTTGTGGGGTATATTAGGACACACTCCTGTTGAGTGGGAACAGCCAGGAGGAGTCTGAGGAGCTGATGGCTCGCATCATGTCTGTCATGGACTCTTCTGAACACTTCAAGGACCAAGCCATCTCAGTCCTTCATGAGGTAAAGAGGCGTGGTTGTTGCTTATTCTTTTGCACACAGTTTATCTTCTCATCAGTGTTATCATTATTATTATTATTATTATTATTATTATTATTATTATTATTATTGCTACTACTGTGGCTATGTCAGTCAGGGTCGGTCAGCACATTATAAGTAGATTGGTAAAGTATCATCAGAATTGCATTATGTTACACCCACAATTTGGTAAAGTATCATCAGAATTGCATTATGTTACACCCACAATTTTAGTAAAGCTTCAGTTTATCAGATGTGGCGGAGCCTAAATATAAGTTCTTTCCAGCTCTTTGAGTGGTTATTGATCAACTAAGTTTCAAATTAATGTTGTCATCATTATCCGCAGCAGTAGTAGTGGTACTATTTTATTTTATAATACAGACTACTAAATTGATAATTATATATTTTTCAGTAAGAATTGTTTTGACTGATTCAGTTTAAATAATTTTTTCCTGTTTGATATTGTCAGTTATCGGAGAGTAGTGCAGACGTGCAGCTTCCACTAGTGTGTATTGCAGCTGTGGACCTTCTGCTTTGCCTCATCACAAGATCTGTGTACCTTGGTGAGTTATAGAGTGGACTAGAACCAGTGAGTGATACAGGCAGAGATGGCCAATATGTACTAGATGCTGTATCACGTATGTGTCCATGAGCTTGTCTTTTCACTTCCTGTTTTCAATTCTCCCACCAGATCACTTCTTTATAACGTTTTCTTCCTGCCTGTGCATGTGTTTACATGTGCAATATGATTTCAATTTGATTGATCTAGTCTTGAGGGGAAAAAAGCAACAAAAACAAAAAAAAAACTGAAGAAATTTCTTAACTATTCTAATGAGATTTAGTGTACTATTTGTTACTGGTCCATTCATTCATTCATCTGCACTGAGCTGCTTGCAGAGGGTGGGAGGCTCTGTGGGTACTTAGCCACACCCATTTTTTAAAAAACCCATACTATTTTGATGCACGTGCCTATATGAGAGTGTATACTTCACACTGATCAGTGTTGGGTCACATGACATGATTCTATAATCTTACTAGTTACTACCCATAAATTTATATTAACTTCGAATAATTCTGTGGTGGGGAGAGGAGATATTAGGGCTGGTCCCCTTCTGTATGAGACCCTGATAGTTTGATTGTGATGGTTCAGATATCGGTGAAGGAGAAGGTGCGGAGTCTGCTTCCCAAGAGGAAGAAGAAGAAGTTCCCAGTGAGCAATATGCCAAGGGCACGACACTGGACAAGTTTGAGGTGACCTTCTGCACTCAGCTGGGTCCCATCATCATCAAGGTGCTGTATCGCCTGCTGGCGTGTGCTCACCTGTACGTGTACCCTGCCCAACCCACTTCAGAACTTGGAAAGGAAATGGTCGTCACTCCCATGAGGGAAGCTTTAGAAACTTTGTTGTGCCTTTCAGGCAAGAACCCTCTCTCTCCAAAGGACCGCTCAACTCTTTCCGGCCACCTTCCGGTGTCAATTCAAGAGAAGGTTAAAAGCTGGGAAAGCGCATTGCACCTAGACAACGCTTTGAAGAAGAAGCTCAGCGTCTCTGGAGACATTTCGATTGAAACTTGCCTTCTCAAGTTTCTGGATTGCCATCTGTTGGCATTCGCTGGGTCCAGGACTTTCGATCCTTCCCGAGGGCTCAAGAGTGCCATCTCTGCCGTGCTGGTTGTCCTGGAGTACATGTTCGGAGTGTATCATGAAATGGACAAGGAAGGAGAGGAGAAGAAGAAAGAAGTGGTGGAGGCTGTCGTGTGTCTATCTTGTGATGTTACCATGGAGTTCTGCCAGGCCCAGCTGCTCAAGTTCCTTACAGACAACGGCGAGTTTGCTTCCAGATGTCTCCACTACAAAACTGCCAGGTGAGTGAGAAAGACTTGGGCCTATAGTGTGTATGTGGGGGGGGCTGTAGGTCCCCGAGTTCAAGCCCCACTCTGGTAGACTTTATCTTTCCATCAGGTTATTCTTCCTCTGCCTCCCACCAGTCCACCCAGCTGTGATTAGGTACTTGGCATTTGCTGGGGTGTAAATTCAAGGCCTTTTATCATACAACAGCAATGGTCCAGGTGGAACTTCCTGCCCACATCACTTGCTGTGAGGAATGGCCTTTTTTAGCCTGACTCCAGGAGCTTTGCTTGCATGGCTCACAGTGCCTGCTTAGTGCACAGGCATCCTGGCTCTGCCAGGTGCACAAGAGAATTTGTATGTGTGTGTGTGTGTTGACATGCACACACCATACCAGGTCAGAGGTGAGGTTCATTGTTGTTTATATTTTGGTGATAGTTGCTATGGAAACTAAGCCTACAGTTTGGGGCACGCCCAAATGTTTGGACTACTTCCTAGGTCTTCCTGGTTGCTGTATGAAGATCAGCAAATCTTATAGCTCTCTTATAAATGGCAGAAGCAGTTGGTTTAAATAACTTCAGCTTAGAGCAGCTAGAGAAAGAAGTCACCTGTGGTATCTGCCAGGAGTACTACACTGATCCTAAGATCCTTCCTTGTCTCCACTACTACTGCAAGCAGTGTGTCCTGAAACTGGCCCTTAGGACAGGCATTGATGAGCCATTCCACTGTCCTGAATGTCGCTCAGAAGTTACTTTGCCTAAAGAAGGTGTGGAGGGGTTCAAAGTCTGCTTTCTTTGTCAACCGTTTCAAGTCAACATTCACAACTCTCCAGCATGCACATGGTAAAGTGGAGGTGAAGTGTGAGGCCTGCTCTGGAGATAGAGCCGAATCATTCTGTCGTCAGTGTGCCATGTTCATCTGCCAAACGTGTGCTGACTCCCACCTAAGAATGAAATCAATATTCATAAACCATGAGGTTGTTTCCCTTCAAGATCTTAAGGAAGGCAAAGCTAAGGCCCTCAACACTAAGCTAGAGCCTTCTTTACAGAAGTGTCCAGATCACAATGAAGATATGAAAATATTTTGCTATGACTGCAACATTATCATCTGTAGAGACTGCACAGTAGTAGATCACAAAGACCACAGATTCCAGTTCTGTAAAACAGCAGCTCCCGCTGTCATAGAAGACCTGAAGAAGGAGCTGGAGACTCTAAATCCCATTGGAGACAGAATGTTACGAGCATTAGAAGAGATAAGGACCACCAAGGAGGAAGTGGAAGTCCAGGGTGTGGGTGTGGCTCAAACCATTAACGCTTCTTTTGATGAAATAATCAAGATTGTGGAGTTTCGCAGGAAGCAGGTACTGGAAGAAGGGGAAAAAAGGGTACATGACAAGGTGGACGAGTTAGCTGCCCAGGAGAAAACCTTGTCTCTAGCCAGTGCTGAGGTCCAGAGTGTAGTAGACTTCACAGAGAGATGTGTGAACCATCTGTCTGACAGTGAAATTATGAGTGTGCACATAAACACCAAGGAGCAAATAGTGCAGAAGAGAGAGCAGTTCAGTGAACAGAGCCGGTCCATAACGCCAGTAGTAGACGCAGATTTAGGAGTGAGCATTAGTTGTGCAGATGACATTAAAGATGTCTGCCAGACCAAGGCCAAGTTCTTTCAGATTCCTGTGGATTTGTCCAAGTGTTCAGTAGAAGATGATGTATTTGTTAATGCAGCATATGGAGAGTTGTCTTGTGTCGCCCTGACAACAGTTCTAGCTAATGGCAGGAGAGCTAAGTGTAGTGTAACTGTGTCCAGTGAGCTGAAGTGTATTCACGATGACTCGGTAGTCCAGTGTGTTGTGGATCAGTCAGGACCGGGCCAGTATCTCATCCAATACACTCCTACTGTCCGCGGCCGCCATGCACTAACTGTGTCTGTGGATGGTTGCCATGTAGCTGGCAGTCCCTTCCCTATCTTTGTTAACATCCATCCGTCCCAGCTTGGACCACCTGTTAAGGTTTGGAATAACTTGGTAAAGCCTTCAGGATTAGCGATTGCTTCAAATGGAATGTTGATTGCTGCCCAGCAAGGAGGAGATGTCTTGGTAAATATTGATAGCCATGGCATTTGCAACCGTATTAACAGGAAAACTTTGAAGTTAGATAGCTACTTTGTAACAGGCGTTGAAGTAGATGAAAATAGTTTCTTGTATCTTGTGCTATCCAATTGTGCTTCTATTTACAAACTAGCTCCCGATAATCGCATTACCACAAGCACACAAGCCAAATATTGTGATGGACATTTAGGGATGGCACTCGTAAATGACGAGGTTATGGTATGTCCACGACCTGCTTTCGGCACTATAGTAATCTATACCAGAGAGCTGAATCTTTTGAGAGAAATTAAAAGAGTAACTATGGGACAATTTCGCGACATTTCTTCAGACTCCTGTGGCAATTTATACGTCAGTGACTATCGTAGCAAATGTGTCCATGCAATCAGTCGTGACGGGGAGCTACTTCGCTCGTTTGGAAGTGGTGATAATCAGGTGGAGGCTTTGACGTTTCCACTTGGAGTGTGCGTCTCTGGTCGATTTGTGTATGTGTGTAATAATGGACACACCTCTACTAACCACAGCATCTGTGTGTTCACTACTGAGGGAAAGTTGTTAAGTTTGGTGAAAAAGGAGCAGAAAATACTCGGTTCAATGTGCCTTATTCTCTTTGTCTGGACCAAGATGGATTTCTTTATGTATCTGATTACTACAATAACAGAGTGCACAAGTTTTAGCAAATTGCTTTTTAAATATATATTTTAAACAAAGTCTTTTATTCATTTACAATTTTTAACAGCTCTTTAATTTAAAAAAATTGCTATATATTCCTGAACTATTTCCCACCAATTATCCTATCAAATCACTTGTTTGTACTTACTGTATGTGAAAACTGTGTGCTTGTGCATGTGCCTGTCTTATATCTATGTCCCAACAGTTTGTTGTTGTTTTGTAATTTTCCTGTCTTATGGATTTTATGGTGCAGCTGAATTGTGATGTTAGTAGAGTTAGTATCGTTTGTGCTTAGTATTTATTTAGAACTTGTGAAATTTTTGTGAAGAAGTACTCCTATGCACCCACAACTTTATACACTTACATTGTTTTTCAAGATTCTCTCTACTGTTCATGCAGCTGTTGCGATCCTGTCTTCTGTGATAAATTCAGAGTATAATCAAGCGTACATCTGCACTTTGGTTTACTGCAGTAATGTGGGGCATTGCCCATTGAGCACAGTTGCGTAGGTTTCATTTGACACGTCTGAACAAGAAATGCGCATCATGTACTACATTTTGGTATCATCTAGGTGCCCGTTATTTACATGTGCTGATTGTTACCTTTGTGTACATGCACCACGGCTGTGAATTTCAAAATGGATGCCCCTATAGGTGAACTTGCTGGAGTACTAAGTGGATAAGTCACATTACCGATACTCTTTCTAAATGAAATTGAGATTCATGTGCTGGGGTGTAGCTGCAAGTACAAAGTACAATTGAGTAAGCCACTGTCCAGATAACCTTCCATCCACAGGTCACATGAGCTAATGTTGCCTAGCTCTAGTAATAATCTCACTTTGCTTAGGAAGGAAGTATTGCTGTAGCTTCATTACTTCTCCCACTTAGTAAACTTCTCAGGCCACATTTTGACAATTAGCCTGACACTGCTTTCAAGTTCAATAAAAGAAAAGGAAATCAATACAAACTGTTACATACATTTTTTATTGCGTTGTTGTTGTTTTTTGTTTTTGTTGTTGTTGTTTTTTTGTTTGTTTGTTTTCTTTTTTAAAGGTGTGGTAAATTGTGTATGGGAGGTGGAAGAGTAACAGAAAAATTACCAGCTGTGGTGTAAGGGCTAAGAGTATGGCAGTGATATAGGGATGTAGGTATTATGGCCGAGTGTAAAACACAACAAGTGATGGGCGTGGACAATGATTTACTACAAGTAGATATAGACTACGTTATCTGGTTTTTATGAAGCCCAATGTAGCCCGGGGGGGAAGAGGTTCTGATCTGGTGTCATTTTCTTGTACGTACGTTTCCAGGTGTTTGCAGGCGCTTGTGGTTCCCGAGATGAAGGCGTGTGATCTTGCGAGTCCTATTTTGGCGTTTCTGTTCCAGCTGCTCACATCGCTCCCGCTTGATTCCCCAGAGGGAGACGTCACTCTTCAACGTATACAGAATGTAGATGAACCCACAGGTGAGTTGGCGTGAATGAACACTCCGGACAACAAGCACTCAGATTCTGAAAGAAAAAAAAAATGGCAGAGTTTTGAGATTATGTCTGGTAAAGGATTTCAATGCCATAATAACCCCTCCCTCCCCCAACTTTTTTTGTTTTTGTTCATTTCCACCCAAATTGTGTTATTAGGTCTTAACAACCTACTGATGATGACTTCCCTGCCATCCATGTCCAGTGAAGCTCTCACTGAGGGCCTTCAGTTCCTCATCGGAGCCTTGGCCCAGGCTGAGAAGAAGCCTCCACTTGCTGTCGCTGATGAGGCTTCAACTAATGCGTTTGTGCCCTTTGACTTTATCTCGCATGCCTTACTGAACATGCCCGTGGAACAGCTGAAATATTGGCTTGCACGTCTGGTGCTCAGGTCTTCTACCGATGATTCAGCAACTGTCAGGCACAACACTGGTCTTCTCAGGAAGTTCGTGGAGATGCTCACCAAGGAAGCAGAGTGAGAGGCGGGGCTTGGTAGTGTAGCGGAACAATGAAACTAATTGACTAATTGTTGTTCTGTTTTGTTTGTGGGTTGCTATTGTTTGTTGGTCCAGTTAATTATTTTATCACATCACAATTTCTTTCTCAGCCTTCTTTAAATTAGATGTATCCTCTCTCTTTCACAGGCTTTTTTAAACAATACAGAATTAAAAATACTTGGTCGCCACCGGGAATTGAACCCAGGACCACTTGTATAACGGCTGGTTGTCGTAGCTCAGTGGCAGAGCGCTTGTGCATTATACAAGTGGTCCTGGGTTCGATTCCCGGTGGCGACCAAATATTTTTAATTCTGTATTGTTTAAAAAAAGCCTGTGAAAGAGAGAGAATACATCTAATTTTAATATTCATTTTTGTTTTGTTTAAAAAAAACTCAATTTTAAACCGTTTTGACTAATTCCTTTGATTTTAATATTTACAGCTCGGCAGATTCTCGGGTGACCCAGATCCTCCTGGATACCTTGCTGTCTCTCAGCTCAGATCTCTGTGACATCTTCCTGAGCAAGGAATGCCACGCCTACCAGCACTCCTTCAGGAACTACTTTGACTGCCTCGTTCTGCTGGCCAGTGCCAACAAGAAAGATGGCCACTTGCTGCTGGCACGCGTGGTGGTAAAATGGCTGCCTCTGGTAGTACAGACTCATTTCTCCCAGGTGGATGTCCTTTCCAAACAGCCCAAGGAAGTCAAGGCTCCTGCAAAGGAAGGAAAGCCAGCAAAAGAAGTCAAGTTTTCTGACGGAAAGAGCTCCAAGAAAGCGAAAGAAGATTCTTCATCTGCAGGAGTTGATACTGCGGACAGCGATGAGCTCACAAATCCTCTGAATACACTCTACGTGTATCTGTCTCACTTGACCACTGCAGTGCAGTACTCTGGCAGCAAGTCAGACTATGTGAATCGCAGGGCGCTGGCCGCCGAGGGAGACGTTTTGTTTGATGAAGACGAGGATGATGAGGAAGTAGGAGTGGCAAATGAAGATGAGACTGCTCAAGAGGAAGGCGTGAGTTAAATTACGATGACAAAATTAAAACACGAGTGAAATAGTTAAGTTTATTATTCTTTTATTTTATTTTTCTATCAGCATTCAAGATCCTATTACCCTTATTATTTGATTTATATATTTGTTATTCTTTTATTTTATTTCAATTTTTTTCTTGACATTTCTGTAGGATGAAGATTTGAACAGCAAGACATGCACCTTCAAGATCACCCTGCGTGAGTTTGCCAACCAGCACTGGTATCACTGCCATACCTGCTCTCTCGTCAATCACTCCGGGGTCTGTTCAGTGTGTGCCAAAGTTTGCCACAAGGTAATTTAAAGCTTGCTGAAATGCTGATTTAAATATTGTATACAACAGCACTGTAGCTGAACTCAGTTTGTGATAGGGGGAGCAGGCAGAGAGAAAGAGATGATTGTAAAGAGTCAAATGTTATCTTCTTTTTTTTTTTTTGTTTTTTTTTTTTTTTTTTTTTTTTTTTTTTTTTTTTTTTTTTTTTTGTTGTTGTTGTTGTTGTTGTTGTTTTGCAGGGTCATGATGTCACTTATTCTAAGTTTGGGTCTTTCTTCTGTGACTGTGGGGCTAAAGAAGATGGCAGTTGCAAGGTTAATAGTTCAAGTTCACAAGGGACAAAGTGTTGTTTTAATTCTATACTTTATACATGCGTACATACAGGCTATGGAGAAGCGTATTGGGGACGCTTCAGGTGACCTAGCAGGTACGTCTCAACCTCCGCCATTTTCTGATCCTCCTTCCAGTCAAGGAGGAAGGAAGAAGAAGAGGGGCAAGCAGCGACGCTCTGGGAAGAAGTCTCCTGTAAAGGAAGAAGAAAAGAAGGAAGTCCGTCGAGGATCCAAGAAAGAGAAGAGAAAGAAGCGACTGTCATCGCCATCTCAATCTGTCATTAGATTGGTGCACAGTATTGAGGTAATTATAATCAAAGGGTTTTTTTTTCTTCTCAGAGTTCTGAGATAAAGTGGTTGCCACTCTGCCTTGAAGAGTGAATAGTGCTGAATACAGCGACATCATTTAGTTACCCACTTTCATATTTCATAGCTGAGCTTTAGTTTGCATTGTGGTTAGATATTCCGATGTAGCTCTTATGCTTCTCAAGGGATTTATTATAACTTTTTTGAGTACACAATACTAATGTATAATCATTGACATTCATTGTTGTGGTTATTTTTTAGAATTATATTTTTAGAAGTGTATTTAATCCAACTTTTCCTTCTCTTCTTGTAGAACTATGCAACAGAACTGAAAGAATTTTTAGTAAGTAATGATAAAATATGTCATCATTCACTTGACCACACCTACATCTATTTTCTGTATTTTCTTCATTTTGGTAATCTTAGGTGTCCAGTGAGTTGAGTGGGCAGTCCATTCACCTGCTGAAGATGACTCTACCTCGAGTAGTGCAGTCCCTGGCCTCAGAGACGTCCATTGGCTGCAACCAGGCTAGAAATGCCATGATGGTGCTGCACCAGGCGGACAAGAAGATCGAGTTTTCAGATACTTTAATGGTGAGGGGGTAGGAGGATTTTTTTTTTGATTTTTTTAAGAACGTTTTTTTTTTGGTTGCACCAGTAATTTCAAGAGTATCATTTCAGTTAATTATTTATTACTTATTTATTATTATTACTATTATTTTTTAATTTTATTATTGCTATTATTTTATTATTGTTTTCATAGGCGGCTACTTTAGGATCCCAAGAGGGAGCCTTTGAAAATGTCCGTCTCAACTTCAATGAGAATCAGGGACCCATGATGAGGCAATTATTACAGGGGCACTCCATCATTAGGGTTGCCATGTGCGCTCTGACCTCTGTGAAGGGGAAGAGGCAGCATCTGTGTGTCAATCACGACAGGGGCAAGCTCACCATCCTCCAACTCTTCCCCATCCTCAAGCAGGCTGACTCCAACAGGAGGAAGCTCACACTGACAGTAAGTGGGAATGGGGAAACCTGTAACAAACTTGCCACTTCATAACTCCTTGCCAGCACTTTTTGTTCTTCTGCCTGAGACCCACTAACTACATCTTGCATGCATAATTACCCTATTGCTCTAGCCTGTCGGCATGTCTAGCAATATCTTATCTAGCTATATATCCCTTCCTCCATACTTCAGCTCTAGTGGCTGATGAGTTAGTTGGCGTAGGCAGTAAGCGGTGGTGTAGACCCACACCCAATTGAAATAGTATAGTCTGAGATAAGTGAATTGGGCTGGGCTGAGCTAGCCAAATTCAGTCCAATTACTTTGATTGGGGAAGGGGTGGGGCTATTTATTTCCAACCCAGAATGCTGATTAGTCATCATAACATTTCCAATGATAATATAAACCTACTTCTCTCCATTTCAGCGTTTGAGCACCACGTCAGTTCCCTTTACCGTTCTGTCTATGACCCACAATCCGTGCAACGAAGACCTCCTAGTTGTGTGCGGGTTAACAGAATGCCAGCTCCTGGTCATTAACACCTCCGGCCAGGTCACCAGTCGCTCCTTGCTCCACCCTTCCGTGGGCAGCACTGGGTACATCGTGAAGGCCATTTGGGTCCCTGGATCCAAGCATGAACTCGTTCTAGTTACAGATACCTTTGTGAAAGTCTATGATACCAATGTAGACGTCATATCTCCTACTTATTACTTTGTACTGGGAGAAGGCAAGATCAAAGATGCCACAGTGGCAGTCACAGATGAGGTAAAGAAAAATGGATGACCAAGTTTTTTTTTTGTTGTTGTTTTTTTTTTGTTTTTTTTGTTTTTCTCTATTTGCTACTTACTTGTAAGTAAATTTTCGTTATATCCTCTTTCAGATTTAAATGTATTTTCTAATCATAGTCATAAAATTCTGTTTATAGTATTCTGTATACTCTTTTAAGTTCAATGAAGGTTGGTATTCATACAAATCTAGATTGGCTGTAGTCAGAAAGTCGTGCCTAAATTCTGATAGCATTGCCCAATGATTTTTTACCTAATGATTTTTCACCTAATGATTTTGCTTTGTATCCAGGGTACCTTTATAGTAGTGATGACATACTACTCTGGTAAGATCTACTCACAACCTCTGGAGTCTTCAGTGTCTGCTAATGAAGGACCAGTCTACTTCACTGTGGAGCTGACGGCCCAGCACAAGTCCATCAAAACTGGTAGTGATGGCAACATCAATGGGGGTGGAGCTTCAGTTTACTATTCGCAGACTCTCAAGATGCTATTCTTCAGTTATTTCAATGGTATGCCAACATTTTTACAGTTCAGTACATTATACCGATTTATCCATGCATTCAGGACCTATTAAATCACATCACTGTTCCTGATAAGGTACCCAATCCCTCGCATTTTGTTTGCAGGCAATTTTTTAAACTTATGAATTGTTAGTTTCAATTGCAGTGTTATAAGTCGCCTGTTACTCTGAATGAAAATCAACGAGTACCACAAAAATATAAGTGACACTCACACTTTCCTCCCTCCCCTTTTTGTTACATTCTTTCAGGCAAGCATGTGATCAGTTCCGTTTGTTTATCATGTGTAGGTATATCTTGCGTGGCCACTACCAACTCTGATCTTTCTGAAATGGACAATGTATTTGACATCCATTTAAAGAGCAGCACTCCGGTGATTCCCGGCTCCAAGAACCAAGGCTCCGCCCTCATATCGTGGATGGAAGTCCAGCACCATCCTGGCCTCGTGTGCGCTGTATCCAAGCTCACGTCGAACCCTGTGACCTTGATGGTGAAGCCGGAGGTCATTCACGTGCACGAGTTGAAACCACTCCCCAATAAGGCCAAAGTGCAGGGCATGGTTGCCATGAGACAGCCTCCCAACATTGGGGACTCTGTAAGTTAGCTTCATAATTGTGTAAATTGCTGATATTGCTATACATACCCGTTCAGCTAATAATACAGGATAGAAATTACAGGCTTCTGGTATTAGAACACCCAATATGGTTCTCCTATGGTATAGGACTTTTGGTTCATTTATTGTGCATGTTTTTTTGTTTGTTTTTTTGTTTGTTTTTTTGTTGTTGTTTTTGTTATTTTTTTTGTTTTTTTTGTTTTTGTTTTTTTGTTTGTTTGTGTTTTTTTTTGTCTCTTTTTCCTCTGATTTTTTAAATTAATTTATTAATTTATTTATTTTATAGTGGTACAATAATTTCACTCATTTCGATTTCTAACGAAGTATTTATAAGTACTTGCGTTTTGCTCCTTCTCCCAACTTGTCCCTTACCTTCAGGCCCTTCGTCGTACCACTCTGATCATCCTCTGTGAAGATGGCAGTCTACGTATCTACGTGGCCAACTCCACTGCCAGTACTGAATACTGGCTCCAGCCCAAGTTCCAGCCCACCAGCCCTCTGGCTGTCTTACGCTCACGTCCTCACGGCGGAAAAGGACAGCTTGTGACCAGGAAAATGGAAGGCCTCAAGTTTCCTATTGACTTTTTTGAACATTGTCAGATGTGTAACAATATTGAGGTAAGAGGCTGGTGAAGGGTCAGAGGTCGGTGAAGGGTCAGAGGTCATGTGTTCTTAATTAATGGTGGTATCTATCTATTTTACCTATCAGATTAGTCCATGTCTACAGTTTTATGATAGAGACTCTCTTAGGCCTGTAATGGAATTTTTCGTGTTTGTTTGTGTTTGTGTTTGATATGGCACTTATTTTTATGTAATTGGACCAAAGTAGAAGTGCTCCCAGTTGTTGTTTGTTTGTTTTTCCTTTTCCCCATGTGCATGCTTGTGAATATATTTTTGTACTACATTTGCTTTAGTTAAAAGTGTGGGAGAGACTAAATGACTTGAGAGACTTGTAATTCCATCAATTAAAAGTCGTGATGCTTGAAGCGTATTGACCAATAGCAGGTATGCCTAACAACTTGTACTGTGTACATTTCTAATAAAACTTCGTTGGTTGAGTTTGCTCGCTTGCCGTCACTGCGTGAAAACATCACTATATATAGATAAATTCATCCTCTAACTTTTTGTCCTTCGCTTGAATTGGTTGGTAATACTGTGGTATAGAACACACTTCCTTAGATCCACTCCTGGGGACTCCCTTGAGTCAGCTTGGATGGGCATAGAAGAAGAGTAACATGTGGTAATGAAAGGGGCAAGGCTGGAGTTGGCTCTGGGGTGTGGTCAATAGTAGAGTGGTGGGTGTGGTCATGAAGGAGGGGCACTAATTCCTCTTTTTTGATCTCATTTTCCATACCTCTTTGGCCGCCACTCCTAGTTGACCTCCAGTCAGACTTGCCCCTTCTTGTTGCCCAGTTCTGTTCTTCTCTGTGTATCCAGTGAGTCTGCAGGAGTCCAGCACCTTGTGTGGGTGTAGATTGGGAGTGCTTGAGTCATTGGTGTGTGACATTACATCTACTCCCAACCTGGTACCACTTCTCCTGTGTATGTATGTACCTCTCACCACACGGAGGCAATACCAGTCGGGAACATGTTAGAGTAATTTTTTACTAATTAATTTATCAAACTTACGTCATTACCACATTTTTATAGTGGGTGATTAACCCTCGGCGTGCATGCGTGAGAGGGTTATAGTAGTGTGTTTGTCTGTCTGTCAGCATTCGATTGCATGAATGGCTGAGAACTAACCTTTAAAACAAGTATGACCTGACGCATCCCTTAAATTGACCACTTTTTTCAAATTTCGAGCTAGTTTCTGAGTAAATGCGGAGAAACTTCAGCTCCAAACAAGTGCAAGCTAGATGCAACGACCCTTACCTTTCACGTACATTGGTTTACGTCATACAGCAGTCACGTGATTACTTATACTTAGCGTATTTTCTCTTAGCCGCGCGTGTCCTCTGTAGTTAGAAGTTAAAGTAATCTGAAGAAATCTTTTGTGTAATAATGCACTGAGGGTTCGCACCCTTGGTGCTCTAGTTTTATTAGTAAGCTTTGATGTTGTAAAACATGATTACAAATAATTTTATTCTGCATGAAATTTCAACAGTAAATTAAAATTAGATACTTGATGTTGAGATGTGCATACACTATTTAGTGAAATATTGTTGAGGTAGTATATGAGAAACAGGCATTGAATAACCCATGAAGTAAAAATGCAAGAAGTATCTAATAAATACATACAAAGAATTAATGATGATGGATGCGTGTGACCCTTCCTTCCCAATATTCATGTTGTCATAAACAGGTATACATTCTGGGTAGCATCTTTGTGAGTTGGGAGGGAGAATTAGTATCTTTTTATTTATAGTGATGGTGACCACAAAAACATCTTTATGGTACTCATACCTCTTCTTTTTCTTTGAATCTTAGAAATTTAGTGCAGTGATCCTTTTCAGTATACGGCCCCCGTTAGGTTCCAAATAGTAAAGAATGCAGTAGTAACTATTTGTATGAGCATCAGAGAAATTTGTGCTAAATAATTTTTATTTATTAAAAAAAAAAATTATTATATTTATTTATTTATTTTTTTTTTGTCTGTCAGTGACCTGGTTCCATGTAATCCACTGGTTACACACTTCCTTAGATCCACTCCTGAGGACTCCCTAGTGTCAGCTTGGATAGGCCGAGAAGAACAGTAGTATTGGGGTTCAGGTGAGGGGTGTGGCTAGGGCAAGTTAGGAGGACAAGTCCACAGGAGTGCAGAGGGTGTGGTCATATCCAGCGGAGCTACGGTTCTCTTTTTGATCACATTCTTTCCCTCCTTTTTGGCCGCCACTCCTAGTTAGACCTCCAGTCAGACTTGCCCCTTCTTGTTGCCCAGTTCTGTTCTTCTCTGGTATCCAGTGAGTCTGCAGGAGTCCAGCACCTTGTGTGGGTGTAGATTGGGAGTGCTTGAGTCATTGGTGTGTGACATTACATCTACTCCCAACCTGGTACCACTTCTCCTGTGTACGTATGTACCTCTCACCACATGGAGGCAATACCAGTCGGGAACAAAGTGTTTTATTTGTACGCTACCTCTGTGTGTAGTGCATTGCCTATCAGCTTATATACCCAATCAGGGTTTCAATAGTGTGATGCCAAGTCATTATGTTACTACTACTACTACTACTACTACTACTACTACTACTACTACTAATTTTATTATTATTATTATTGCTATTACACTAGTAGTAGTATTATATCTTCACTATTAAGTGTATATGCAGTTGTTGTTTATCGTGGGTATCCAAGATAAGTTAGGATTAACAATGTTTAGGCATGACTTGTTTTAATAGTTGTTGTCTTTCTCTTAATGCCCTGCCCCCTAATTAGTTTGGCGGTAATGACATACTCCACGTGTACAACAAGCAGCAAGTTATCAACAGACTGGACAAGGCCAATCTGTACATTGCCAACACTAAGCCTGGAGGGTTCACAGTGGAGGTCACCAACCTTGCCTCAGGCACCGTTATGGTCGGCACCAGGATCCTGCTCCGGAGCCACTCCCCCGAGAAGTCTCCATCGACGGTAGAAGTGTTTGGTCGCACGCATGTTGTGAATGTACTGTCTGGGGCCAGTCGCTGGATTGACATTCCCTTCAATAGAGAGGAAAGCATTCAAGCTGGAAAGACTTTCAAGATTAACTGTAAGTATCTATAATGGAAAACTGATGGACATTCAGTTGAAATTCTTTACAGTTTAAACTTTTTTATTTTTGCACCTTTATAATTCTGTGTCTCAATTACATTTTTATTTTTATTTATTTATTTATTTATTTTTGAGATACTGCTTTTTTTTAGGCATATCGGTAATATTGGTGGCTTAATTGGCCCCCACTCTGGCAGATTTTACCATATCTCATTGTCGACTAGTTGCTCTTTCAATTTGTAGTTAGTGTGGTTTCAAAAACAAAAAGAAAAAAACAAACAAGCAAAATAACTAATAAAATGCTACACTGAGGTAGCATTTGGTTTTGTTTGTGTGTGTGATGTCCCCATTTTCCTCCAGTCCCCACTCTGATATTTGCTTCTTGTTCTCATTGTTTCTGCAGTTGGCCCCAGCTTGGACCCATCTGGCGTGAGTTTCGTGGACACCATCCGAGTGTACGGCAAGTCTAAGGAATCGTTCGGCTGGCCTGAGCATCCTCCTGAACCAGCGGCTGCCAAGACAACCAGAGACACTTCTTCTCCCACGGACACTGTGGACCAAGGCTCTGAAGTCTTACCCATGGTCATCAACAAAGGATGTACCGCTGCAGACAAGTGAGTCGAGGCTAAGGCCCTGTCTCTCTGTATCGGGTCATTGGTATGCTAGATAGTGGTCCAGTGTAGAAACTTAAAAAAAAACACTGTTGTGTGTAGTAAACATTATGCTTGTTTCTGTACAGCTTGTCCATGAATTTGATGACAGTATTGTCCAACCATTTCTTAACGACTTCAGCTGATAAGGTAAGTATTTATATTATATTTTAGGCACACAGTGTTACTCACACATGTGGGCATTATGTGTTGTAGGATAAGGTGAGTAGGATGCAGGAGTTGCTTCCCAGTGGCACATCTTTGCTGATGCATGGAGTTCCTTCTCAGCTTCAGTTCATGTTCAAACTCCTTCTGAACAGCCTGGCTGCAGACAAGCACCACTACTACCTGGACAGGGTAAGGATGGCACTTTATGGCTGGAACAATATTCATTGTTGTTGCCTAGTAGTGGAAGGTTTGTTGTCTATGAGGAGCCGGCTGGTGATAATTGATTCAGCTCAGCTGTTGTGGTAATGTAGTGGTTATACTATACATACAAGCGCCACCGCCACATGTTTGAGCTTCCCAACTGGGCATGTGCATGGAGGTGTGATAGCCACATGGACAAGTGGTGTTAGTAGCATGAGGCTGTAGCTTGGCAGTTAGTACAGTGCAGTGGAAGAGGTTAGAAATCCTGTCTGATCCTACTCTGGTGTGAGGGTTGTTTGTTCAAATGAGTGTGATTGAGGGTAGGTTGGGTGGGTAAGTTAGAAAAAGGAAGAGAAGTTGCATTCTATGCATGGTTAAAGCCTTGTCAGCAAGCTTGCTATTATTCATTGTGTAGAGATTTATTTGCTTGTATTTTGGAGTAATGCTTTCTGTCTTGTATTAGACTCCACACTATTCACAGGTTGGTGTTGATATTGTTTCTTGTGCTGTGTGTGTAGGACAAGTTGCAGCTGCACCATGTGGTGGATACCTTGGTGGAGCACTCCCCAGAGGAGGGCAGCCTGGAGCCAGAGTGGTTCCAGTATCTGCTCCTCATCCTGGTCTCTGTGTGCAAGGCCAGACCTGCCAACCTCAAGCTGCTGTCCAGTCTTGTCAGTGACGCTGTGGCGAGAGTAGTCTTGGCTGGCCATGACACGACAACCAAAGAAGTAATTATTTATGCTTAGTTAGTTAGTGTAGTTTAATTTTGTTACACTCTAACTCCCCTAAATCTGGGAGGCTGGAATTTGAGCATTGCCCGTAACTCAGGAATGTCCGTATCCAAGAACAGTTATCAATTAAAAAATACTTTGTAAGTTTAGATTGTGTTACACTGTGTTACCTCACCCTGTAACAGTGTCTGCCAATTCTCTCAAGTCTACATATATTTTTTTCCTTTCCCCCCCCCTTTTTTTTTTCCTTCTTTTTTCTTTCTTATTTCCTTTTTTTTTTTTTTTTTTTTTTTTTAGCTAGAATTATTATGGACTACAACAATCTTCATTAACCAGTAGCTGTAACCTTTTTACTACTTTATAAGTTTTTCCCTTTGGCCTTTCGAAGCTCATGCTATATGCTACAGTTGCAGTGTGAGTCAAAAAAGAGCCTATATTGACCAGCTTGTCATAGGTCGCTGATAGACTGTTCACACACATGGTCCCTCGGCATCACCCAGACAAGATACATTCCTGCCCTGAGGCACTTATAGCAACTATATGTATTTATTGGTGCACAATGTTATTCATTTCGCTCAGGGACCCTTGTCTGACGTGTATCACATGACAGCTTTTGTCCACCTACTCAACTCACACTTTTGGACTATTTTGAAGAAGAGGCCTCACAATCCTGCCGTCACTCCCGTTGTGAATCCAGGTACAAACAGACAAGTTGTTTATTTCTTATAAACGTCACACCCTGTTCAAATACCTTTTTGTGTTTATTTAATATAATATTGTAAAGGCTCATTGTGATGCATTAGTATGTGTATATGAGGTTATTAGTTGAGAGCGTTAAACGTGGCATGCAATTAAGGAAGTTGCAGGATATTTCGACTACTTCTTCAGCTATACAGTACAGAATAGTATGCTCAAGAAGGATCTCGAGTCGGTCAAAACTCTTAACTTTCTATATTTTATTTAATATGATTCTATTTAACTTATTTTTTCCCAGGATTTGCTGCTGTGGACCTGACTGTGGCATGCATGACTGAAGTCATGTGGTCTCTCGTTCTACTAGACCACACCCTTATGGGCGTCGTCCTCCAATATACCATCAAGTTCTTGCTGGCACCGGTAAGAGATAGATCTGTTACAAATCATGCAGTCTCACGGATTATTATCTGTATATCACAGGATTCTCATTTGTGCCTGGCCAGTTCTCGGGTCATCGTACGCCTCCTCAAGCCAAAGAAGCTTACGAAGAAAGAACAAGTAATTTGAATAGTTAATTGTTAGTTTGTTTTTTTTTGTTGTTTTTTTTTTGTTGTTGTTGTTGTTGTTTTTTCTTCCTACGAGGTCCACTTCAGTGATGATCAGCAGATGCTCGTTTGTGTGTGTCCTGTTCAGTGTGTCCTGTTCACACCTCAGCATTTGCTAACATAGAGCCCATACACTCACCCTCTCATCTCATCCCAGTGGGTGGGAGGGTCCCAATCAGGGAACATTATACATAATTAAATAACAATAATAACGAAAGAAGACCAATAATATATGGTGTAAGAGTGGTAATGCATTAACGCTTGTGTTGGTTTGGTTTTGTAAAGGTTGTGGTGGTGGAGAGATCCCCTAAAGAAGCTAGTTCGGAAGTTCCGCCCACTCCATCTGCAGCGAGGGACGAAGAAGAAGACTATGATGAAGAGGATGAGGACGATAATGAAAAGGCTACTGAAGAAGCTGGTACGGAAGATGTCCAGCCTCCGGAGGCTAGTGAAGAGGGACCCGAACTAGAAGAAGAGTCTCAGCCGTCAAGCGAGGTTTTGGAGTCAGTTCAACCTCCTCCACTCCCTCCTGGAGATCAACAACCTGGCGGGCCACAGTGGAACTTGATGCAGCAAATGCTGGGTGGCCTTGCATCTGCTGGGAATGGAGCAGCAGGGGGTGGGGCTGCTATATTGCCTGAGCAGCTTCTAGCCCTGGGTGGCATGATGCCAGATGAAGAGGCCATGATGAACCTGGCCATTGCTCTCAGCTTGGTAAGTAAAAAAGCTTGTGCTTATGTTTGGTAAGGTGCGTGTAACCCATAGACGTTTCAGTTATTTTGTGTCTGTATAAATTTGGACGAGCATTCCAATCCTGAATGCTTTGTTTGAAGAATACAGGACATTAATGGTTGCCTGTCTTAGTGCCACCTCGACTGCTTCTTCAGTCTGTGTTGAGTTGGCCCCGTTGCAGGCAAACATATATATTCGTATTCTGTTCTTTTGTCGTCTAATAATGATTCAAGATTTTGCAAGGATAGGATGCAAGTGGGTGTGAGATGAGAATTGCACAATCATACTATATAAAGCCAATAGCTGGAAGATGATTTCTTTCCTGAGACTTCCGCTCAGTTGTAATTTCTTTGTTTAGGGGAACGAGGGAGAATCGGCTGATGGCAGTGGTGGGAGTGGCCAGATGCCTGCTGAGCAAGGCATTCAGTCTTATCTGCAGAACCTCATGGGAGAACTAGTTCCACAAGCTAATGAAGAAGGAGACAGAGTGGCAGAAGATCAGGCCAGCAGTCAGGCCAACGAAGGAGAAGAAGGCAACGAAAGATGTGAGGGGGGAGATTTTGTTGTTATTGTTTTTTTTCAATATTAGATGCATTATTATTATTTTTAAATTTTTTATTTATTATTATTTTTAATTTTTTTGCGGGTTAATTACAATGCAGATCATCAACACTGGGTCATAGAGTGTAATTTGTGGACACTTGCTTGCTCATAGTCATGCGAAAGCTAACCCAAGCATGGGCAGATTTAGTCTCAGCATGTCACATGTTGCTAGCAGTAGAGTGGGTACTGTGCCCTCTTTACACAGTATTACTATTTGATGTGTATTTTACTCCTTGTTTGGTGACCAGATGAGTCGGTGGAACAATATGAGCGTGTCAACGAGGAATTCGTGCCAGAAGATGGCTACAGACCTTCTGAAAATGTTGAAAACACTCCTCCCCTTCCAATCCCTTCGGCAGCTGACGAAGGCATCAATCATCGGTCACAAAGCTCTTCCCCGTCCTCCATATACAGCCTTCCTCACGAGGAGGACCCTAGGCTAATAAGCCAATTTGAGGGAGTCCTGCGTGAAGAAACGGCCACTCCGTCTGAGACTCGTCGGGAACCTGACGAGGCAAGCAGAAGTGGACAAGGAAAAGAAAACAGGAGGAGTCAAACTGATGGTGAACCGGTAAAGGGTGGCAAGGGTGATGGTGGCGATGATGAGGAGGAGTTGCCAAATGATATGAACTCTGAACCAGAAATGGTGAACGACAGCAGTGCAGAGGAAGAAGATTTGGGAGAAGATGAGCGGACACTCGTAGAAACGCTCTGTCAGAAGATGGAGCAGAGCAGGACTGTGGAGGAGGGAAGTTCTGTTCAAGATGTCACAAACACCAGTCTGGCTGAACTCAGGAAGCTGCTACTACACAGGTTGTTAGAAAACCTTGACATGGTGGAGGAAGCTGGAGGAATGAGGGCCATCTCTTATCTACAGGTTAGTGGGATTTGTGAAATAGTTTTTGTAGGAATTGTATTTCTGCTATCTGCTAATTGATTCAGTCTTCACATTCCTGAAGCTTTCGATTAGTCATGTAAATAATTTGCTGAAATCCTACAAAATGTAATAGATGATTTTTAATGAATAAGTTACAAAAGAATTTTATTTCAAGGTTTGCAGTTGCTACCAATAAATAGGTCTAATTTATATCCCTCGTTAAATACTGTCACATGTGAGCATGACAAGAGAGTTGCTTTCAAATTTAGATTAGATATCAATATTATAGGGTTATCCCCTTTCCGTTGATTACTTGATCAATTCCAAATTATTGATTCATGCAGTTGCTAATTTTTCTCACGACCAACTTGGAGTGTTGTAAGGAAGACAGTGTGGAACTGGTCCAGTGCCTGCGTGCTCTGCTGGGCAGGATGAGCTTGCTGAAGGAAAATCCTGCACCCGACCCAGAGACATTCAAAGGTCAGGTGGATCGGACAAGGAGAAGGGAAGTCTATCTGCTCTATTTCAGATTTTTCAATATACTCATGTCTCGACAGAAGATCAAACCCGAGGATAGCAAGGTGGGTGTGGTCTGATGTGTTGTGTGGTATACAATATAGATGTGTATTCTCTTTATGGTACTGTGATGTATTGACGTTTGTTCTGACGGTTTCTACTGGAGACCTAATCTTTTATACCCAAATTTTCTGAGTACCGTAACTTTAGACTAATAATTATAGTGAATATCTTGTATTCAATGTTAGCATTCTTTTCCCCTGTTTGTTTCTGTTGTTGTTTTTCCAGGCCTACAATAAGCACATGCAATGGTACCTCACAGCTCAGACTCTTCTTGAACACTCTCACATCATGGCATTCTCTCGTCTCACACTCAAGTCCATCATGGAACAGCCATCTTGTCTTGAAATGGCGGAGGTTAGTCGGATGCGGCTGTGTTATTAGATAGCCCCCACCGTTAAGTTATCTTTTATTGTATTTTTTATTGCCATTTACGTGATCTTTATTTGGCATGGTGATGATAACTTGAACGATACGTGGTCTGACATTTACGGCTGAAGACCACTTATATACCCAAATTTCTGAATGCCATTTAAAAAGCTGTGATCTACAACTGCAGCAGATGACTCATCATCACTAGTGACTTATTCAATGTCTCTGTTTTGTCCATCATTAGCTCCCCAGTGGCCCAAGCTCCTCATTGTTCACCAATCCTTTGGACAATCTCTCTCCGTTCTTCCAGAAGCACTATGTCAAAGGTCACATGACGGACATATTCTCCACCTACGGCAGGCTCATGGCAGAGATACTACTTGTGCTGCCTTGTCAGGTACTGTACTTCCGTAATTTATGAATAATTGAGTGTAGCAACGTATACGCTGGTTGTACTTGCTCATGTTATAGTTGAAGAAGATCAGTGATGTGACGTTGGAAAGGTTACCTTGTCCTGAATTTGGTCGTATTTGGGAGGAAACTCTCTGCGATGTAAGATTTTACCTGTCAACACACCAAATTTGTTCCAAGTTTATTTGTTGTGTTTTGTTTTCCAGTTCTTGCTGAAAATATCCCAGAGCACTGGAGTGGGAAGACGTCATGTCAGAAAAGTATGTTATGTAACTCATTATTGTTTGTTGTTGTTTTTGTTTTTGTTGTTGTTGTTTTTTATTGTTATTATGCCGGTTGAATTACATAGTATATTATTACATAGTATATTATGTATTTTTTGTCTTTGTTGTTTTGTAGCTGCTGCTCCAGATCTGTGGCTCCAGAGAGAACTATCGCTATATAAGGGACTTACATTCACTCAAGAGGTACATCGGGGTCATCACCGACACTTGCCAGAACGCAGGCTTCAACCCAGAGAAGGTCACAGCATCTGCTCCTTTGAACTTGGGCTACAAGGCCATGCTGGGGCTGATAGAACAGCTGCGGCTGTGTGCGGAGGTAGTGGCCACCCGGACTAACAACTGGCAGGTGTACTGCCACAAGGAGAAGGGTGAGGGTTGAATGGAGTTATGAAATTAGCCTATAATTGGCCAGTCAAGCAATGTTTTTAGCTGAGAATTGAATGGAAGTGTTTGTAGTGAAGTATATGAACTCAAGTATGGGGAGCTATACTAAGCGTGTCTTCAAAGGAGGCTCTGCTGTACGGATACATTAGGAAATGTACAAGTTGTTTGCTTTCTCTGATTTTATACTGTAATCTACTTATGGTTATATTTTATTTATCGTCTTGCTCTATTAATTACTTGTTGTTGTTTTTTGTTTGTTTGTGTTTAGGTACTCTACCTTATTTGTTCCAGACCTTGTTTGTGCTGGACAGTGGGTTAGCCCCTCTCATTATCCAACTCATTCACGCGGCGCTGTCAGGCACGCCCCCAGTAAATGCTGATGACCCCACCCCTGAACCAGAGATCAGGACATCTCGCAGGAAGAAAGATGTGGAAGCACTGAGAGCCAAAGAGAAGGAAAAATCCAAGACTAAAGAAAGCAAAGTATCAGTGGTTGGTAAGCCAGAGTGAGGAACTGGGAATTTGTTAATACTTGACTGCGGTTGTGGCTACCTTGCTGTGTCCCAGGGTCGTCCCTAATGAGAAGCTGGCTAAACACGTTATTGCATGCCAGGCTGCACCTGACTTCTGTTAACCTAGTTTAACTACGTGAAACTATTTTTTTTTTGCGAAAGTTTACAGGATATATTTTTATGTTGTGTGTTTGCTAGTTTCTTTTTTTTTTGTTGTTGTTTTTAGTTTTTTAGTACAGGTTTTTATTGTCAATTTGTTTTATTATTTGTGTGTTTGCAGTGCCGAACAAGGAGCTGTGTCGAGCTCTAGTGCAGTTATTTCTCACAGTAGTTGACGGTCAGTCTCTGGCTCGCTTCTCTGAGCTGTTCCTGCTGCAGTCCAACTCCTCCCCTCTGCGCTGGCAGGCCCACAGACTGATACACACCCTTTACCAGTACGCCAGTGACTCCCAGCGAGTGTCCATCGTGGAGATGCTGTGGGAGTTGTGGTCGGGCATGCCCAATCACGGACACAAGGCAGCACAGTTTGTAGACCTTCTGGGATTCCTCACCATCTCTACGCCACAAGTCTTGGAGAAGGTGTGTGGTGCAACTTTTAAATTTTGAGTTTACGAATTAATTGTTTACCCTTTCATATAGACATGTGCATCAAAGTATTGTATGTTTTAAAATAGGTGTGGTTCAGTACCCCAGCGAAAAATCCTGTATGATGCTCTGCCAAGTAAAAAAAATGTCTCTCTACCCTAGTTTTTAAATTTTGCTAGAGTCTTATTAAGAGAGTTGGTTCAAGTGATACTTGCTAAGTTCTTGCAATGGAAAGACATGTCTTATAGGTGTCTGAATACTGCTAGAGGGCTGTCCATACTGCTAGGATTAGTGGATGTTGAAGCTCTGCTTTTCTCTCTTTCTGGTTTAGTACATAAATGTTTCCCCAGCGATTAAAGTTCCAGTGGTGTGTTTATCAGTGCCACCACTGGCGTTCCAATCGCTTACAGAGAACTACCGGTCCATGGATCAAGGATCAGGAGTGCCCTGCTATCTCATAGTGCCTGATAGTGGCGCCGCGAGACAAAGGCTCCCCACATAAGAGTTGGTAGTGTCAAGCTGGCATAGGTGCTTTAAACACTTGTGCTTTGCATTTAATTTTAGCTGGATTGTAGCTCAATTGTTAGTTTTAAAAGCAGAAGACCCATCTGTCACTTGTAAGGGTATGTGGTTCATGTTAACTATTTCTAGACATTTAACAATTATTCACCATTTTGGCTAACTTGTGATTTTAAAAATATGCATGCCGGGGCTGCATACGGAAAACTAATTTAGGAGGGGCAAAGGTAAACTAACTTTCTCTAGATCCCTCCCCCTCCCCTTTTGGGAAAATGTCTATATATACAGCCCTGCACTAGTGAAATAACACTGGAAGATTTCTGATGTAGAGGGTGGAGGTTTCAGGTCTTTCCAGCCGAGGTAAATTGTTCTTCCCCCAATGTACCCCATGCATGATTTATTGGTAAAATAACGACATTTTGAGATTTGTGTCCTCTTAGAAGTGATTAAAAATTCAGACTTGAATTAATGTGGGGGTGGTAGGTATCAGCCCCTTCAGTGACGATGCAGGTGTAAACCTACCAGCGATAATCTTTTGAGTTTAACGAATTAATTGCTTACCCTTTCATACAGTGCTTCCAACTGAAGAAAAGCTGAAGGAATTTAATATTCCCAAGGCTCCCAGCATTCGGTATTCTGACAACATCAGGGCGATGCAGTTGGAGTCCTACGGGTTGTGCAGCTTTAGACGGAAACTAAAACGCTGGCCGTGATAGGCAGTAACGCCGTAAAACTTGATACCTACGGCCTGAGATACAACCGTAGCTAAATCAGCCATACCCGTGCAGCAACAATTAGCGGTAAACTGGCACCCTTGCACAAATACGCATGCGCTGTTTTGTGACGTCGCGTTTACGTGTACTAAAGGCCCACAACCCGCTCTAAACGGTATCGTTTGATGACCCTTACCGTATGTAATTTTTTTGGGGTGAAAAACAGCCACAACTCACTTAATTTTCAAGGTATAGCTACCAAAGTTATATATAATAATTTTAAGGCAATTTTACATCAGAGATATAACTGAATAAATTATAAAAATCCTTAAATTTTTAAATATTTCTAGATTCAAATTTCGTGTGCCCACAAAATCAGGCTCATGTGAAACTTCAGGTATTAAAGTATCAGTATACCAAGTTATAGAGATAAGGAAAAATAATTTCTCTTTTTTCAGCTTAAACACTTCCAAATTCACTGTCTTGAAGCTCCCAGTTCCATCACCTATAACCACAACAATAACCACAAACCCACAAAATTGTTTCGTCTGTATGTTAATTACATTAATGTATAATAATACAAATTTTTAGCTTTCTATTACACATACTTGAGAAATTATAGCAGAATTAGCAACCTTAACCAAAAAGCTAAAAAAAAATCCACTCTTTAGCGAAAAATCCTATATGATGCTCTACCAAGTTAAAAAAAATGTCTCTCTACCCTAGTTTTTATTGATTGAAATTTTGCTTAAATGGAACTAGAGTCTTATTAAGAGAGTTGGTTCAAGTGATACTTGCAAAGTTCTTGCAATGGAAAGACATGCCTTGGTGTCTGATGAATACTGCTAGGAATAGTGGATGTTGAAGCTCTGTTTTTCTCTTGTTTAGTACATAAATGTTTCCCCAGCGATTAAAGTTCCAGTGGTGTGTTTATCAGTATCACCACTGGCGTTCCAATCGCTTACAGAAAACTACTGGTCCATGGATCAAGGATCAGGAGTGCCTGCTATCTCGTAGTGCCTGATAGTGGCGCCGCGAGACAAAGGCTCCCCACATAAGAGTTGGTAGTGTCAAGCTGGCATATGTGCTTTAAACACTTGTGCTTTGCATTTAATTTTAGCTGGATTGTAGCTCAATTGTTAGTTTTAAAAGCAGAAGACCCATCTGTCACTTGTAAGGTGTTAACTATTTCTAGACATTTAACAATTATTCACCATTTTGGCTAACTTGTGATTTTAAAAATATGCATGCCGGGGCTGCATACGGAAAACTAATTTAGGAGGGGCAAAGGTAAACTAACTTTCCCTAGATCCCTCCCCCCCCCCCCCCCCCTCCCCTTTTGGGAAAATGTCTATATATACAGCCCTGCACTAGTGAAATAACACTGGAAGATTTCTTATGTAGAGGGTGGGGGTTTCAGGTCTTTCCAGCCGAGATAGTTCTTCCCCCAATGTACCCCATGCATGGTTTATTGGTAAAATAACGACATTTTGAGACTTGTGTACTCTTAGTAAGTGATTAAAAAATTCAGACTTGAATTAATGTGGGGGTGGTAGGTATCAGCCCCTTCAGTGACGATGCAGGTGTAAACCTACCAGCGATTATCAGTTCCATTGCTGGCCTTGTTTGGTGCCTGCATTGGCGTTCCCTATCGCTGACATCAAGCCACCGGTCCACGGATCAAGGACTGGGAGAGCTTGCTATCTGGTGGAACCCTTATCTAGGTTCCACTGGACGATAGCTCACTACACCATTAGCTAAGCATAAAAACATTAGTAAACTCGATTTTTATTGACTTTTTTTGTTATGTTTTTTTTTTTTTTTTTTTTAATCCTTCGGTTGCCAAAGCTTTTTCCAAGAGCCGATAATAACATGCATGTTTTTTGTTGTTGTTGTTTTGTTTGTTTGTTTGATATAGGAGCCACTGTGCCAACTGTACGTGGAGAGAGCTGTGTCTCTGCTCAAGAAGCAGAATCTGGCGCTGTCCTCGCATCCTAATGCTCACATCTACTCCCAGCTCCGCTCTCTGGTGGACTTCGATGGCTTCTATCTGGAGAGTGAGCCTTGTCTCGTGTGCAATGACCCTGAGGTCCAATCTTCAGTGAGTGGTCATGGATTAGTCCTGGGTTGGCCAGGCGTTTAAACCGGTTTTGTTTGTTGTTGTTGTTGTTGTTTGTTTTTTAGCTGATGAAGTTGCATTCTATTAAGTCTGAGATCCGGTACACGCCCAACATGATCCTGGCCAAGCTGACCGGCTCCCACTCTATCTCTCAGATACAGATCCGTATTTCTGACATCAAGAGGACCAAGATGGTGGGTTTAGGATACCAGCCTGATCAGGATTAATACATTTCAGATTGAAAGATAATGGTTGTCATGGGGAGACTGAGAACTTGTAACCTTAGTTTAAATTTATGGCAGGACAATAAGGGGCTCCTCCAGTCAGTGGAGCTAGCACTATTCCTCTCCTGCTATAGTAAAATATCCCTTTACTGTCCCATTCCCTCTTATTTTAGTGGGGGCATGGTCCTCAGCAAGGGGACACTATATAATTTAGCAAAAAAAAAAATAAGTTTTAATCAAACGTGTGTGTGTGGTTTTTTTGTTTTTTGTTGTTGTTTTTTGTTTTTTTTAATTTTATTGTTGTGTTATAATAGGTGAAGACGGTGAATGTATACTACAGCAACCGCACAGTTCAAAATGTGATAGAATTGAAGAACAAGTAAGCCTAGTCACTGGAAACTTCAGTATTGATATTGTTGTTACTAATATGTTTTGTTTACAGGCGAAGTTTGTGGCTTATGGCAAAGACGTGCAATCTGACTGCAGGACAGAATGAAGTCAAGGTAAGCCAGATACTGCATGCATGGCATAGTGTGAATACTTTCTATTGTTGATTGAACCTGTTATATGCTATGCTCATTGATGACATTCCAATCTCCAGGTGGATTTCCCTCTCCCTATTGTAGCCAGCAACATCATCATCCAATTCTCAGACTTCTACGACAATTTACAGGTAAGAGTACATGGAACAGGTGCGAATGAGTGGGTTGTGTTCAGATTTGAACATTTGTATAGTGTCTTGTGCTTCCATAAGAAGTTATATTTGCAGTCAGTTGTATGGCGTTGTACAATATGTTACTTCATCTAGTTGTGACGCTGCATATAGAGATGGGAGGGGCTTTAATACCCTGCAGGTCTTCCCCATGATCAGCAGGACGCTTGCTCTTCTACATTATGTCTAACCATTTTATGTTGGGGATATATGTATGCATGTCTTCTCTTGCAGGGGGGGGGGGGCGGGACTATTGTTACAATGTTGTCTCTTATGATGCTTAGGTGACAACATTTTTTTTCCTACACAGCATCAAATATGTGCACTTTACAGCAGCCAGGACCAACTTTCTGGTGTTAGTGCTGGTTTTCAGTGGTGCACTATAGTATAGCTATTACCGCAGATCTTGTCAGTTCATTGTCTGATTAAGGTTCCTCTGTCTTAGCGACATGGTTTAGAAAGCTGCTGTATAATTAATTATCTTTGATGGGTATATTTCGATTATTAAAGTAGAGCTTCTCAATAGACGCTTTTCCATGAGTAGTTGCACGTTTATCCAGGGAGGCTCTGAGGTGCTACAGTGTCCTCGTTGCCAGGCGTCGGTTCCCGCCCACCCTGGAGTCTGTAACACCTGCGGTGAGAATGTCTACCAGTGCCACAAGTGTCGAGCCATCAACTATGATGAGAAGGATCCCTTCCTCTGTAACTCCTGTGGCTTCAGCAAATATGCCAAGTTCGACACTTACGTGGAGGGAAAATCTTGTTCAGCCGTGGATCCTATAGAATCTGAGGAGGACAGGCAGAAAGTGAGTGCATCGAACTGGAGTTTAAACTTGACTTTTACAGTTGCTGATGGTAGTGACGTTTCTGTATCCCTTGTAGGTTTTTGTTGTTTAGTTGTTTGTTTTTTTTAGTTTTTTTTTATTTATTTATTTTTTTTACTGACAGCTGAGTGGTTTTCTATTTCAATTGTAGTGCTCCATTTATTGCATTATTATTATTATTCTCTTTATCTTAGACGATGCTGAGCATCAATCAACTCCTGGAGAAGGCAGACAAGTATTACAGGCAGCAAGTCGGCCATCGCAACGAGTTGGACCAGCTACTGGTGTGTCTGGCAAGTGGAACTCAATTCCACTACAGAACAGTAAGTTAAAAACTCATTATGACTGAGTTTATCAGTGATACACATTTTATTTAAAATTCATTATTTTAATTAAATAATTATTTTGTTTTATTTTTTAATTTTTTTAATTATTCAGCGTGGACCAATTGGCAGTGATCTGGGAGTTAACAAAGGCATCCAAGTAGTGGCCCAGCAGTATTGTGTGGAGTGCAAGACTATATATGCAGAGCTCAGTAAGATCATTCAGAATGTCATGGCCTCTCGTCGAGAGCTGGTGAAGTACGACACCCACAAGGGGGAGGGGCTGAGTTCCAGCTTATCTGTTGGATCACCGTTAATGTCTCCTTCACCAATGACAAGTCATCCTGGGGTAAGTGGAACTAGTATCATGGCAATGATTAATAATTCGGGGGTTGCTTGACCTGTGTGTGTTTTGTTGTTGTTGTTTTTTTGTTGTTTTTTTTGTTGTTGGTGTTTTATTGCTTTTTGTTTGTTTGTAATAGATGTTGGTGAGGTAATTAAAAACAGCGAATATTAGTCAATTTATTGAGCATGCTGCTAGTAAAACCTAATTTTGTTATTTGTTATATTTAGGTTTCAGCTTCTCCACCTGCCACGCCTCTCCTCTCTGGAGGTGGGTCCCTCCCTGTGCACCACCAGGGTCGTTGCTACGGGTGTTCCTCTGCCGCCACGGAACACTGCATCACTCTGCTGAAGGCCCTTACCTTCCATACTAACACCAGAAGGCCACTGGTCAGAGAGATGCTCATCAGAGAACTGGTGGAAGTGAACCTTCGCTCAGGCAGTGCTCACATGCAGCGAGACATCCGCAGGCTTCTCTGTCAGCTTACTCGGTAAGTTATTTTGAAGGCAAGGGATGGTGTCACAGGTGAGGGTCCTCCCAGGCCTGCGAGCACCCTCACCTGTGACCTTAGTTGTATTGTGTGCACTCTCTCCACCTCGTTCACTGTCAATTTAAATTAATCAACTCTTTCTCACCTGACTCCACTCTTGTCTTCTACACTATACTAGTGATGTGCTTGAGCACAAATTGCGAGCGAGCCTAAAGGCTATACTGTTTTTATATGAATGATTTTGACTTCTAACACTGAAGCTACTGAAAATAAGGTCCAGTTTTTAAATTTCGCATACACGGTAAAGGGATTTTAGTGCCATAGTAACAACTCTCTGCAACTGCTTGAATTGAAGGGAAAAAATAACAACAAAACAATACACATTATTTAAACGTTTTCTTTGCGATATTCTTTAGCTAAGTAGTGGTTGTAACACACAATGTTTTGACACAACTGGACAATGTATTTTCAAGTAAATACTGTTGCGCACGGCTTATAACCATGACAAAGAGTGCATTGACTTACCACCGCCACTAACTCGAATAGAAATGGAAGTCCCTTAAGGGTGCTGGCACATAGCAACGCTCGCGCGCGGCTTAATTGAGCAATAAACCACGAAACCACCGAGTTGTAGAGGTAGAGGGCGGACCTTAAATACCCGCGCATAGATAAGAGCCTTATACGCGTATAGTTAACTCGGCTTACGGAGGGCGGGGCTAGAAAATTGCACAGCTGCAAAAAAGTGCGAGACAATTGGAATCTATTTTGTACTCCAAGTACAGAAAGGCGGATGATTAGTGTTTCAATTTTGGTACAGCGGAGTAACTTAACAAGGTAATAAAAGTAGTCGTTTTTGTTTTTCGATACAGTATACATTTGTGACGCAACAAGAAAAAAATCACGTAAAAATATGAGTAAACATAAAGCAAAATAGAATTGAACAAAACAAAAACGACAATATTGTAAACAATGAGCTGAAGAAGCGGTGGACGAAATTCTGGCTTCTGTGCGTCCTCCACTATCTCCAATAAGTTCCGTTTATTTTGGGACTTTGAGGCTTCATAACTTCTTTGGTTCAGTGCGTATGTCAGTCATTCTTGGTAAGTCCACATTTTGCCAGCATGTCTCGTAGATCCGCTTGGCTGCGTGAACCTGCAAGGTATAGAATCGGAGTTATTTTCCATAGCAACAGCCAATTAACCTTAATTGATTTGTGTGGGCGGAGCGCGTATCCGGTGTGCCAGCACCCTTAAGTTTTCAATTCAATTTTTAGGGTGATACGGGTACTGATCGTTAAACCAAAGGATTCTGTTTAGTGCAATTTGGGACGGGGTTGACCACATAACTAACACAAAAACGCGAGGGTCAAAGTACAAAATGACATACATACGTCCATACATATATACAAATAAATAAACATCCCCGATTTTCAATTGTGTTACCCCTGTAAGTGTCTCACTCGCTCGCCAATACGCCATTCGTTTTCTCTATTCATTCTTGCACTAAAAGATCCACAAGACCGAGAATTTATGCAATACAATAAATCTGCCTAAGAAAGTCTGAACACTTGCTTGATCTCAAATGGGAACTGTATGAAATCAATATAACATAGTTATTCCGTAGGATTAAGATAGGCGAGATTTAAGCATTTTTTGTGGTTTCTGCCATATTGCGAGGTCGATTATACTCTTGCACTAGTAGTACTAATAAGTTACATTTGTCTATATGTATAATGTTTAGTTTTAATGATAGCAAATGTTCTCGTTCTAACAGCCAATATTATATTAAAGCTTATTTCAGCTGAGAGTGGCTGGATCGTATTTAGGAGTTTTGTATAAATATTCTGTACAGTGATGATGTCAATGCTACCAACGAGTTGAACGACCTCTTGTACTCTCGTATCACCAGTCACCTCAATGCCCCTCGCATTGACCCCAACTTGGTAAGTGTATTCATGAGTTCAGGCTAACCCATAGTTCATAGCAGCTACTGTCTCTCTTATTTTCCCAGGCTTCTATTGTAAGGCCAGAGATGCTCCTCCTCATGGTGTCCCTGGACATGGAGGATTCCTGCTGGGAACAAAGGCTAAGAACAGGTGAAGGAAGTTTGTGTTGTATCAAAGTAGAGTAGAAAACAAAAGCATTGTAATAAAGTTGTGTTATGAAAGTTGTATTTTTAGTTATAATTGTGGGACTAAAATTTGACACAAGCACTACCATTAGATATGTCTCTTTCACAGGCCTGTGAAAGAGAGAGTACACCTCAATGAGTAACGAGTAAAAGAAGGCTGAGAAAGAATTGTGTAGTACTATCATTCATTCATGTTTTTAATAAGAATTGGTTCCATGCACTCGTACAACAGCAACATGAGCCCTAGCCCTGGGAAGAAGGAAACACTTGATAGTAATGGAGTAGGTAGTGTGGATCATGTGTTGCATCTCTTTGGCTGATCTGTTTCGCAGTGTTTCGGTTGTTCCGGCGATCTCAGGCCTTCACTAATCCTGCTGTGATGGCAGGGATAACCATGCCTTGCCTGAAGATCATGAATGGACTCGTCTATCCGAAGGATGCAAAAAAGGTACATACGAATCCTATTAGCACACTGGAATTATTAATATGCACGTAGGCCAACACATAGGGGACAACCAACTCTGTGTGTGTGTGTTGTTGTTTTTTGTATATTTGTTGTTGTTTTATTATGTTTCTCCAGCAAAAGAACAATCGTCCTGTTCCTCTGGGTAACTTCAGTGACAGGATCACAGTGCAGGTGAAGGAGTGGGCGGTTGAATCTCCTGCAGCCTCCTTCAACAAGTGGAGTGAAGAGTCTCGCATGAAAGAAAGGGATATGTCTTCTAAGAGCAAAGATGAGGTCCGTCGCTACAGGCTCATGGAAAAATATGCAGCGAGGTGGAAACTCAGGACAAAGAGAGGTATTGAAACCTTGTTTTGCTAATCTAGTTCATTTGTTAAGTTGTTTTTGTTTTTTGTTGTTTTCTTCATGGTTTGTTTCCATTCCTCAGTGTTGCAGTTCCGGTCATGTCTCCGCCAGGCATCATGGCTGCGGTCCATGTTGTTTAACCCGGCCAGTCAATCTGCCAGGAGGTCCACTTGCAATATGATAGCCTCTCTGTGCCAGGGAGATGCCAGACAGCGACAAATTCTAGACCTGCTCTGTGGGTGAGTTGCGAGTCTGTAGCAGAACTTTTATTGCGTTGTTAAGGGTGGCCGCACATAGCAACGCGCACTGCCTGTAGATCCGGACATTAATTTATTCCCCGCCAATACCCCACCATTTGATAATACGCGAGCAGAAACTATCGCGCAGTAGTAGCAGAAGTATACTTTGCGAAGTTGTAGTGTTTTAGTTTAGCTTCTTGTTGTCTCATATCCGTTTACAGCAACTCTCCATACGTCGTCTGAGCTCACGCAGCAAGGTGCACCAGGCTGCCTCTCCTCCTGTAGCCGTTCTCTGGACTCTGCGCACCTGAACTCAAGCGGATGGATATACCAGGCTCGATTTCTGCGGAGCGAAGACTTCCCAAGCTGCGCAGATCTAATACCTTCACCTATGGCTATCTCCAATAAACTGCTCTCTCTTCTGACTCTCTTATTATTGTTGTATTGATGTTTGTTTACTCTTGATATAGGCGGCTCTTTTTAGAACCAATACAAACTAATTGAAAAAAAAATTGCTCGCGTACTCGTAAGTACGAGATATAGGGGTGGGGCTATTTCTTAAGAATTGCGAGTGGAATTAAAGTTCCAAATTTTGTAACAGTTTTTCTTGGAATCTAATAATGAGAACGGCACAAAAATTTTATACACGGGTAAACCAAAAAAAAATGAACTGCACCACGTTGAGAATTTTTCAATATCTTATAAATAGAAAAAAATGCGAATATATCATTAAGTAATATTGAAATGGATAAGAACTCTTTGTCTTGCAGTAGAGTATCGGCTCGGCTAGTAGTGCACCAAATTGCGGAGCTCCAACTTACCGCACCGCTCCAAAAAATTGCTACAAAGTTTTATAACCAGGCCCCGATATTTCCTCCAGATTAGCTCTAAAATTAGTGAGCGGCTCCTTCGGCAGGTACTGTGTCCTTGTGTTATAGTAGAGAAGCCCCTGTAAGTATACAATAGTAGTAATCGTGCATAGCAACCATCAACAAAAAATTGCGTAGGCGGTGTGTGGCCACCCTTAAGCTTGTAAGACCTCACTGTGAACTTCTCTCCTCTCCTGTCTCTGTAGCTCTTTGCCATTAATTTTTCCTGATTATTAACCAAGTCTTTTCTCCCGAATTTCTTGTGCCTGTGCCAATGTTCATGTTTTTAAGTAGCATCCGTGGGTGGAATGCATTGACCATGGACATGTGTGGAACACTGCCATATATATATATATATATAATACTTATAGCACGAGTCCGAGTACAATATGGGAAAATATTTTACGAGCACGCAAAATATTTTCACGAGCCAAAGGCGAGTGAAAATGTGGCGTGAGAGTAAAATATCATTTCCACATTGTACGACGAGTGTGATAAGTGATTTATTGCTTCTTTGAAATTTTTCTCAACCGGTTACAATACAATTTTCATTGATTTTACTCGCTACGCGCGCGCTACAACGAGCGTACAATATAAACCGTACAATATGGGAGAATACAGAACGCTCGCGTGATGCGGAAATATTCAAGTAAAAATATCAAAGCTGCAATAAATATATATATATATATATATATATATACCAAAATCTCAATTGAGACTTGAGGGTCTTGCTTCGCTCACACAATGCTACTTAGCGGGAGCCCAATGCAGGGAACCAATTCCAACGAACAATCTCTGTCTATATTACTATTAGTGGAAGTCTCAGACAACAACCGAGAGGCCAGCCTTTACGACCTGACTCATCAGACGTTGACCGTGCACAAGTATTACCCTCTTCATGTTGGGATGCAATGCCAGTTATGTGTCACATATGTATACATTCTACGATCTCTTCCTTATAATCACGATTGCTGTATTATGACTGATCTCCTGTGGACAGTCATATATACTGACATGATCACAACAACACTTGTCAGTTTACTCTATACTTTCCAGTACATGGTACACTTCTTATAGTCAGTATTACAGAGGGACTCAACAAAGACGGAGTCAGAGACGACCCAGGGACATGGAAATTCCGCAATTAATATCCGACCTGAGGAGATTCTTAGGAATGGTGAATCAATTGGGGAAATTTTCACCACAGATTGCCGAGTTATCTCAACCACTGAGGGAACTACTCAGCACTAAGCGGACTTGGCTGTGGGGGTCAGACCAAGAGAAGGCATTCAAACAACTGAAAGAGATTAACCCCTCACTGCTACAATTTGTAATGTTGGACCATTTTCCCTGTCAAAACCTGCTATCTAGGTCGACAAATAGCTAACACAAAAAAGTGAGAGTCAAAGTACAACATGACATATGTACGTCTACACACAAACTAGTATGAGCTACAGGCCTTGGCATAATTCAAAGACGAAGAAAAAAAATATAGTGCTGCTGGGTCTGCTATGCTTTTATAAACTAGTGATGCGCCTGAGCACAAATGGCAAGCGAGCCTAAAGCTATACTATTGTTAAACGATTGATTTACACTCATGCTATTTAAAAAAAATCGAGTTTTGAATTAAGTATATAAAGTAAAGGGGATTCAAAGCCATAGTAACCACACCCCACAACTGTTTGAATTGGAAAAAAAAAAAAAAAAAAAAAGCAACAAAAACAAGTCACGTTATTTAAGTGTTTTCTTTGTGATATTCATTAAAGTAGTAGGACAATACTTTCACACTTAACTGAACATACCTGTGCAAGGCTTACCTTTGTGGTTAGTCTAGTGGACATTAAATTTTCAAGTCAATACTGTTGCGTAGGGCTTATAATGATGACAAATAGCTATTAACTTACCACCGCCACTAACTCGAATAGAAATGGAACTCCCGAAAGGTTTTGAGTTCTAACTGTACCCGCAAAATAATTCAAAGTGGTAAACAATTCAATTTCTAGGATGATATGGGTAATGATCGATAAACCAGAGGAATCTGTTTAGTGAAGTTTGGGACGAGATCGAATGCTGAGTTACACAAAAATACGAGAGGTTCAAAGTACAAATGACATACGTACGTCCAAACATATATATTAACAAACAAACATTCCCAATTTTCAATTGTGTTACCCCTGAGAGTGTCTCGCTCGCTTCATTCACTCGCCAATAAAACAAAAAGTTCATGTGTTTAGGTCTGCTCCAATTAGCTTGGACCCACCACTCACTGTTTGGCAGATCCAATTCTTTATTTTGTCAAGACGATTTACCAAATTATGTAACTGGTGACATTGGCAAAAATAGGGGTCGCATGTTCCATATTAATAAGTAAAAAAAAAAAAAATAAATAAATTAACAAGAGCTAGTTTTCTCGTTCTAACAGCCAATTTTATGTTAATTAAAACTTAAGTTTTAATTAATATAATATTGGCTGTTTAGAACGATTATAACTTAAGTTTTAATTAATATAATATTGGCTGTTAGAACGAGAACATTTCCTATTATTATAATTGTTTCAGCCGAGAATGACTGAATCATATATCACGGAATCTTGATTGTGTAACCCCTGTAAGTGTCTGGCTCACTCACCAATTACATACAAGCTAAATCATGTGTTTGAGGAATTATCACAGATAACCAACTCGATCCTGAGGAGGAAGCCCTAGGGAGAGGAACAGCAATATTTCTGGAGGGCACGCTTACTGTTTATTATACCTTGGAGGGTGATTTACACGCAGCATGGACAGCCAGCATCCTGGAAGCTCTAAACCTATGTCTCTGTTTTACTTATTCATTTATTTTGTCTTTGCGCAAGAAGGGGCAGGGTGGTATGTTCCAGGGCTCCACTAGAGTTTTATATTAAGCTAGATAGCCGCTTACATCGTGCTATTATATCACTATAGAGAGTTCGACCTCTGTTGACCCCTGAAGAGGACTTAGGCAAGAAGTCAAAACATCGGGTCAAGTTTTAACCAATATTTTCTATTGAGTGAGAAAAATTTGCTATTATTATTTCAGCCGAGAATGGCTGAATCATTAAAGAAAACCTTAGATTGTACTATTAAATATCAATTCATCTAACCATTTGATTTTGCCTATTCCTGTTGAAAATTCTGCCAGGACGTCAAATGTATCTTGAAAAGTCTTCACTGGTTCAGTGTTTCTGGTATGCTTTATCTTCTACTATTTCTCCTTCACACAATTCTACAAATAAATAATTTAAATGGGAAGTCTGAACAACACTAAACGCTTTCCCTAACCAGTCCAGCGACGTCGGAAGCTCGATCACAGCTACAACAGCTCAAGGCCCACGCTCTGTAAGGTTGGCTTTCCAGAAAGCAAAATGGAGCTCACTGCGTGGGTGGAAAGGACTAGGTCGGAGGTGTGGCTAGGCACTTTTTGGGGCCGGGGAGGTGACGCGACCAGTCTACGCGCATGGGCCAGGAAAGATTCCAGTTTCACCCGATATTTCCCATCCAAGGCTTCCAGGAATCTTCGATACGTTCTATCGCAAAATATTCCTGAACCGGGTGGACTAAAACACGGACCGGACCGGACCCGCCACGGACACCGGTGTCACAGGACCACAGCTCCCCACGACAATTCCTCCCCCGGAAGTGAGGCCCTAAGGACGGGGAGTCCCACCCGGAGTAACTGTCCTAGGACAAGAGCTCCGCCCCTAGGGTAAGGCCTCCCCATCATGCTCTCTCTGAAGCGCTCTGAGCTCCACCTATGCCCTGCCCACTACGGTGCATCTTGGAGCGCTAGCTACACGAGTATGGCTTCGTGTCAGGAATACTCTGACATTTTACTATATAGAAGTGAAAACAAGTATAGGGACGGCCTCAGCAAGAATAAACGGAACATAAGAGACAAATCTTCTCGCTACACAGTAAGAAGTACACTAATCTGAGCTTCCCGCTTGAAATTGTTTTGGTTATGTTATCAAATCCTCTGAAATTAGCCATCATACATAAAACAATTAAAACTTGGCTACTTTTTCTGTATAATTCATGTAGATTGAACTTTAATTTCAATAGCATCGGAACAATTCTGCAGTGATATTTCTCATCTAGACTTTGTTTTCAAATGATTTATAAAGAATGAGTTAGTGACAAGTGTTGTCAAAATGTCTTTAGAATCATGTGAAACTATCCAGGAGTGGATAAAGCATTTCTAGTAATTAATAAGTTATAAGTGTTGTCAAATTAGAGACTATCATTGTCAAATTATTTATTAAAATGGTGATTTTATGTCAAACCAATCACATCATAGAATTTTCTAATTTTTAGTAGTATATTTACAATGTGAATGTCCAGAATTGAATTACAGAGTCTAATCTTTAATGATTTTAAATTCATGAAAAGAAATAATTGGGAGTTGTCATAATATAACTTCCTCCTTAAACTATGTTTATCTGTCTGTACATAACACTCCTATCTGCTAATTATTATGTATAGCTAAATGAATTAGTCCTAAATCTTGTACCACTGTTTAATCTTCGCCTTTTTTTATATGAAATGCTTTGAAGCAATTAGATAGTGAATCTGTTTATCAAATTTTTAATACAAAAATGTATGTACACTTTTCATTTCACTTACATTACGTACTTAACACATGCACAGTATGAATATCTTTTCTAAATTATATAACTAAAACTTTAATGATTCTATATACTTTTGTTGGCAAAGAATCTGTGCCTTTATGTTTCTAAGAGTCATGAGTCTGGCACTCAACACTTGCGAAGAGTAGTAGTTGATTCCAAAGAAAAGAAAAGGATTCTGCAAATGTGTCATGGTGGTGTGGGTGGTATGCATTTTGGGAGAGATAAAACATACAATAAAGTAAGTTGCATTTGTGATTGGATAGATGCTCTGGGAAAGCTTACATGCAAAGAGGTTCAGCTAAGTATCATTCCTCATTTACCATGCTTGCAGCTGACTCAACTCAAATCGACAAAGTGTATATATATAATATATTATATTATATTTGTACCATGGTACATTCAAACCATCCAATCAGATTGCTCGGTTCGCAGTGAATATATTTCATACCCACCTCTTTGGAGGTGAATAAGTAAACTGTCCAATAAAAAATTGTTTTAGTGCATTTTGTATTGCCTAGAGCCATAGTACAAGTCTATCGCACCCCTCCTTTCGGTCAGTAATGGATTTGCACTATTTTTGAGCCTTTGGTCTATGATTGTGTAAATCCTAACTTGACCTCCATGTCATGGTGTATCCTATACTTATGTAATGGGGATAAAGGGGAGTAATAGATAAGGACCATGTATATAGAATACTTTAAAGATTAGGGAAACTGAATTTTAGGATTTACAACTGGGATGACTCACTCACTACAATGCAATGTTGGAATCACCCCTAGCTTTTATTCGTAGATTGCAGAAGAATTTTACTGGAAGGGGATGCATGATGATGTCAAGGAGTTATGTAAACATTGTGATAAGTGTCAACATACTAATAATGTGCTTCAGAAACCAAGATCCGAATTACATCCAATACCTGTCTCTAAAGTATGGGACAGAGTAGGGATTGATTTAGTGGGACCACTTCCAGAGACAAAATGTGGAAATAAATATATAGTCACACTTAGTGATTATTTTTCCAAGTGGCCAGAGGCTGCACCCCTGAAGTCTAAATGTGCTGAAGGTGTGGCAGACTTCTTATTCGATGTTTTCTGTAGACATGGCTGGCCTAAAATTATACAATCTGATCAGGGTAGAGAATTTATTAATGCTGTAAACAGTTACCTCTTTAAGTCTACAAATATACAGCATTGTATATCTAGTGCATATCACCCACATTGACAAACAAATGGATTAGATGAGAGATTTAACCAAACTCTTCTAAATACTCTGAAAAAAGTGGTGGGTTCAAATGAAAAGGAATGGGATACACATATACCAGCTGCACTGTATGCTTACAGAATCTCTAAGCATGCATCCACTAAATTTACTCCTTTTTTTCTGGTTTATAATCGTGAAGCACGAAAAGCTGTCTCATTTGAGATGGAGAAAGAAGAATGTGGAGAGAATGGCAGTTCAAAAATATTGAATGACACTGAAGAGGCTGAGAATATAGATGCGATTATATCAAATTTAGTTAAAGTACGTGATTTTTGTCACAGTAAAGCTAAAGATAACATCTCAGTGGCACAGGAGAAGCAGAAGAAGCAATATGATGCAAAGCATAAGGTATATATAACAGTTTTGTATTGTATAAGTATTAATTATTCGGTTTTATGTAGGTATATCCTGATGGAAGTAGTGTTTTGTTAAAAAATATGAAGCATGCACATAGCATGGGGGGCAAAATGGACACCACATGGAAGGGTCCTTATATTGTATACAAAAATATGGGTAAAGGAAAATACCAGCTAAAATCAAAAACAGGAAAAATTTTGAAGAAGTTGTTCAATGGAGTACTCCTGAAAGAATACTATTCACCTTGTAGTATTCAGGAACAACCACAGCATAGCTCAAATAGTTTACCTTCACAGGTGTCAGTGCTATCTACAGTGGTACCTTCACAGGCCTCAATGCTACCTTCAGCAATACCTTCACAAGTGTCAGTGGTACCTTCACAAGTGTCAGCGCTACCTTCAGTGGTTCCTTCCCAGGTCTCAATGCTAGCTTCAGTGGTACCATCACAAGTGTCAGCGCTACCTTCAGTGGTACCTTCACAGGTCTCAATGCTAGCTTCAGCGGTTCCTTCACAAGTGCCAGTGGTACCTTCAGTTGTTCCTTTACAAGTGTCAGCGCTACCTTCAGCAGTACCTTCACAGGTCTCAATGCTAGCTTCAGCGGTTCCTTCACAGGTGTCAGCGCTACCTTCAGTGGTTCCTTCACAGGTCTCAATGCTAGCTTCAGTGGTTCCTTCACAAGTGTCAGCGCTACCTTCAGTGGTACCTTCACAGGTGTCAGCGCTACCTTCAGTGGTACCTTCACAGGTGTCAGCGCTACCTTCAGTGGTTCCTTCACAAGTGTCAGTGGTACCTTCAGTGGTTCCTTCACAGGTGTCACTGCTAGCTTCAGCAGTACCTTCACAGGTCTCAATGCTAGCTTCAGTGGTACCTTTATTGTCAACAAAATTAATGTTGAACAAGTTTATACATCAACGAAGTCACTTTTACCTCATTCTATGAGTTTGACAAAATCACCAGTGACAATGTCATATCCTTCATTTACCAATATTGTTTCTGTAGTTTCATCAGATGCACAAGTAAAGTCGTATGTTTCTTCACAGTCGAATTTATTGAGTACTGAAACTAAGAGAAGCTGTAAATGCAAGACATGATGTGGGAGTCACAAATGTTCTTGCAAAAAGGCAGGCTATGTGTGTGGTCATTACTGCCATCCAGGTAGAGAATGTGTCAACATCACAAAATTACGAAGCATTGCTGTTGTTTCAGATCTCACGGACCAGACGAACCCTTCATTCACAGCTGACAGCACTAGGATAGTAGTTGAAGGTATTTCATTCACTATGGAAGACAAAATGATACTGGCATCGAACAAATGGCTCAGTGATAGTCATGTTAGTGCGGCTCAGTTTCTTTTGAAGAAACAGCATCCAAATATATATCTGGCTTTGAACCTCCTACTTTGCAATACACGAGAACATGCATATGCATTGGATGTATTGCTACCAGAAGTAAGATATTGAACTGCCAACACATTAGCCATTGAATTATTCCAGATATTATAATGTTAAATTTAGATGATGGTTCGTGTGAAGGCGAAAATTGAAAACTGTACTATTGAAGATGCTATTAACAATATGACAGCTTAAATTAATAGTGTTGTTATTAAAGTAGCGAGTAAGCTTTCAATATTTTTTATTTGTTTACTTTATTACATTTATATAGCTAGCTATATAATACATTGATTAGTTTAGTTGTGCTAAATTATTATTTAACTTGCACTCTATTTTCTGTAACTAGCTACCTACTCTGTGCTTTTCTGGAGGTCTGAGGCAAACTGCACAGGAAATAGTTTTGTTGTGAAGAATGTTGGGCTGAGTACTTATTACTTAGGTGCATAGCATTAGTAGCATGATACTACCATTGCCTTATTATTTTTGAAAACATTAATGATGTGTCTTACCATTTTAAAGATAATCTTGCAAGTTGCCATGAAAATGTTATGTGAGGACTGCATAGATAGCTACTGAAAAGGAAGCTGGAGCTAATAAGTAGGACTTAACTTATTTTTTTCCACCCAATTTCTTCCCAATGGCTTGCTAATTCCTGTACATTGTGCCAATCTGTTGCTTATTCTATAGTTACAAGCTAAGTGTAAGGTCGATGATACTTGACTTGGATATAATCTCGCTTATAATTGTTGTGAATGGTCAATGTATGCAGTGATGATGTTATGATGTTTTTTTATTATCATCATTTTTTGTTTTGTATGACCTGCACATGGTGAAGTGGACTTCACTGAGTTCATGTTATATTGAACTCCAAGTCTAGTGGCAATTAGACTACGAATAATCAATAATTTAAGCCTTTTTTTATACATTGACAATTATTTGGTAACAGCTAGATAGGTGTAGCTATATATCTCGTCTGCTTCAGTGTAAATGTCCTATAAGAATTTCATTATCTTGAGTAAGTGGCTCACTTGAAGTAGTTAGCTATAAGAATTATAGTCAGGAGTTATGTCTCGTGAGAATGTTGGATTGGAGCTTGCGCTATTTTGAACTGATTGAAGACACTTTCAAGAAAAAAAGAAAAAAAAAAGAAATACATTGACACTAAAAGTTCATCAAACTAGAATTAGCTAATCTAACTATCTAGTAGCAAGACATGAATCTACTAGCTATATCTCTAAGGTGAATAAATAGTAACTTTGTCACGTTTGAGTTTAAGCAGGGTGGGGAGTTAACGTACCGGACCCGATTACTGACCGACTTACCTTGCGTAGTTAGAGCGTTACGCTGATGTTTGCGATACGGTTTTATAGGTGTTATGTGATTTCCATGGCAGCAATGATTAATCACACTCCATACACTTGGGGGCTATCCTAAATTTTCTATGTGGTAAATTATTATGCTGGTTGTTGAGGAGAGTTAGTGTGGTATATTTCACTTCTTCCCTGTCCTTTGCCATGCTTAATCATCACATAGTTCTCATGATAGTGTGTGTAATAAATAATTAATCTTGAGTGTAACTGGAATTGCCTTTGACAGATGCTTTTATTGGTTAGAATCCATACTGGGAGTGGTTGGTAGTCTTTGTCAAGTTTGTCATCACAATGCAATGAACATCAAGCAACCTAATGCTACTGATTAAAAAAATAAAAGGATGCACTGTTCTAGCGTAATATAACTCCAAGAAAATAATTAGCAATAGCTATATTTTAATATAATCTTTGAGAATGAATAAATTGGTTAACTCAGAATCACTATTTGATAGTTGACATTCTATAGTCTGGCCTATCTTTCAGTGTCTAAGATCTGTATGGTGGCAATGTGATATTTCAAAGTATTGTAACAATAAAAAAGTCAATCATTAATAATAGAGTTCAAGGCTTGAGAGGAAGAAGCAGTACTATTGTAAGGTACAGTCTTTGGAAGAGAACTATCCACTGCATTGATTACTACATCATAATGATTTCTGTTCACATGACATATTTCTACATGATCCAAATCATTAGAGTGGCATAAAAATCAGTTGAAAATTTTAAATATACTTCGCCCAATAATATTCGCGATTACTTCTCTCCATAGCAACAGACACAAAAATGGAAAAATAGAGAGCCGGTGCAAATACTTCTGCATGTGTCCCCCAAACATAATTATTTCTTGTCAATATGACCTTCATAGATAATGGATGACATATGCTCGAAAAAGGCTACAGTTGAGGCCTATAAACTCCACCAGCAGTTTACGTATATCAAGATGAAATATAAGAGAAGCTTCGAAACAAACAATTTCCATCCCCAAGTATAGAACGCCTTGTACATGAATGCTGTTGTAAAAAATCATCTAAATTAATGCATCCATTACCTCCAAGAAAATAACTACTTTGGGCAGATACCTAAGTCACAAAATATCACAATATACATTATTATTATTTGAAGATTGTTCTGATAGAATGTTACCAGTATAGTTTCAGTAGCAGTAGGTGGAATGTAATGAGATGATTTCAGAATTTTGGCTGTAGCAGTCTTCAAAAGTGTTTTCTGTACACAATATGGTGTCAGAATAGCTAATATGGCTTATCATTGAGAAGCCATAGTATCTATTCTGCACATCATCATACATGCCAGCTTACTTGTTCAGGTGGTATCTGCTATGTACAATACTTGAGTCAGAGTACATTAATAAGAGAACTACTCTACGAGCACTTTAAATATTTTCAAAATATATTTATTAATCATTTCTAATACGATTTCAATAGATTTTACTGGCTACACGTGTGCTACATGGAGCATTCAAAGGCATTTAGAGAATACACGTAATATCATTGTCAATTCTCAGTTGCTTCATTTGCTCTTGTCTATTTTGAATTAAAAAAGATCAGGTTTTGCATTTAGAATATACTGCATTTCAAACTTGTCTCACAATTATATTCATTCAGTGCAGCAATTATGTACATAAAGGGTGCGTGGTTAACCACATGGCTCAGCTACCTCACTATACATAGTTGGATTGTGCAGAAAACAACAACAAAATAACAAGCATCACAGGCATAACTAGCATGAGGACTGTATAGCTACAGGAACCAATGCACTCAATAACTTGTAAACACTCACGGAAATATTGGGGCTGTTACAAAGAGTAATTTAGTGGAAATAAAATTTGTAGATGTTTTACTATATTTTTTAACTATCTAGTGTACTGTTGACGTGTTAGAGATTTAATTATAGGTAATCTAAGCAATTTAGATCTTAAACGACTGTTTTTATTGTTGATGTTGCCATCTTCATTTTCTGCTATTTCAGTCAGTGTGGTCACTATTAAACCACAGAAATACTATTGATGCATTGCATACAACACAGGAATATCAAATTATAATAGCTCTACTTCACACATGTGTGACCTATTGGGCGCAAATAAACGAAAACTGACACTTTAAGTCCATTTGAAAGTATTTTGTTATCATAATAATGATACTTTTTATAGCAATTACCAATTTCTTTTGAACTAGTCAATCAGTAACTTATACATATATACATAAGTTAATAATGTGTTTGGTACAGATGGTTTTGGCTCTGCATTACTTGCATCAATCAACAAGCGTGTTGTTTACTGTTATTATTACTCTATGATTTTAATGTACCTACATACATACTTAATGGGCATTTACAAGCCTTCTCTGCTTGGTATGTGTAAAATACAAAAACCATTTGACTTTTCAAATTATAGGCTTCAGACTGGTTCCATACAAATACAGGTATGGTTTAGTCCTGCATGCAAGGGATTCTAAGGAGGTGACAAAGTCTTATTAAATTAAGTAATAGCTAGTATCAATGACACCAGATTAGCACATTTATATACAAGGCCCAGGTCAGGACATATTGTTATATTATTGTTATTGTTGTTGTTAATAATAATAATAATAATAATATTATTATTATAATAATAATAATAATAATAAATAATAATAATATTATTATCATCGTTATTATTATTATTGTTGTTGTTAGTATTATTTTATTGTTATTATTGTTGTTAATACTGTACAAATTCGTTTTTAACTACTACGTTAATACTTATAAATGAACATAATAATCTTATTTTTAACTTGTCTTAGTATGAAGTTTAATTATTATTGTTGTTGTTGTTGTTATTATTATTATTATTATTGTCATCATCATTACTGCTGTTGTTATTGTTATAAATTATAATATCCATATCATCATCATCATCATCATCATTATCATCTTTCATATCAGTATTTCTTAAAGGGAACGAATGCTTGTGGTTGCTGGTGGTTATATGACTGTCTGTGGGCTAGATGACCCACTTGTCTACTGGTATATAAGGGCTTGCAATGATATCAAGTGAGTAACTTCTTTGATAAATTGGAGGTCAAGTAGTTATTAGACAAAGTGAGTAAGGTGTGAGTCTGGTTAGCACTATGGCAAAGCCAATGATGAGTGTCAACAATGATTTATCTCTCTCCAAAGTTATGAAGCTATTAGATGAGGCAAATAAGGAAGACACTTGTCATGTGCCACCTGCAATGCCCAAATCTGGAGAGGTGTATGTGTATGAACCATTAAATGATTACTCCAAAAGTAAGTCAAATTTGCCATTAACTTGTCTTCTGAGTAAAAGAAGGTGGAAATTAATGTAGGATATTATTAGTCTAGTTACAGAAAGTTTGCAAGAATTATGAGAGATCATGTGTATAAAAAAAAGTCATTTTTTCTTTTTTTTTCACATTCCCAACTCAGGATAATTTAGAGCAAACATTTTTTCTAGCATTTAAGACCCTGATAAATTGTTTCAAATGCACATTCTATTACTTTTGTGACACAGATGACTGGAAATGTGATCAGTATCATTGGTGCCATTATGGAAGGAAAAAATTGAAAGTTTTTCCACCCATTACCAAGTCATACTATGTATTAATTCGACCGGATGGCCAAAATGATGACAGATTTAAGAGATTTGCTTACATGACAAACTCCTCTAACAGAGTTGTTATTCATTACAAAGGAGACAATTCTGCACACTGTGATATTGATCCGCATGTACGAACTTGCCCTTCAGTTTTAAGAAAATTGGAAGAAAAAGAAGCACCACCATCTGTGGTGTATAAGAAAGAAATCAGCAAGTCTGTATTATCCATAGATAATCAATGTGTTATGCTTCCACGTAATTGTAAGCAAGTAAAAAATTTACAGTCACGATCTCGGCAAAAACTAAGGCTAACACATGATGCTCTATATAGTTTGCATGAATTGGCTTATGACATGAGAAATTTTATCTTAAAAATTATCACCTTTCCTGATCTCATTGTGATTTGTGGCTTTCAGGAACTAATGAAAGAAGTCAACAAATTGCTTCAGCTTGGTTCAACAGGACAGCTTCTGTCATATGACACCACATATAAGATTGGTGATTTTTATGTATCAACATTTCTTTTCAGAAATCTCTTATTTAAATCATCTCCTGTCATGCCAGCACTAATCATTTTACATGAGAGAAAGTTGAGCAGTACTCACAGTGAGATGGCAAGGTTTGTGGCAAGTGAACTTTCTTGTTTAGCCAATGGAAAGAATAAAATCCCCTTGGTTACCGATCGATGATGAAAAGGGATTTGAAATTTTTGACAATTTTTTGCCAAAAATTCATCATCTTATTTGCTGGAATCATTTACTGAAGAATGTTAAAAGATGGTTAAAAAGTCATGGTGCCTCTACAGCAGAAATTCAGTCCTATATTGACAACTTGCGCACTTTGTTTCATCAAGAAACTGAAGAAAAATATAATTATCATTTAAAGGAGTTGAGAAAAAAGTGGAGTCAACCTTTTCTTCAGTATTTTATGACCGAAATTCACAAAAAGGTAACCTTTTATGTACCAATATTTAGAAATTAAGTTAATAGCTATAATATTGTGTGCATAGGTCCCACAGAATATTGGTCGGTGGAATTTAGAAGTTTATGGAGTATATAATCCACTAAGTGGCATTACTACTAACCAGTCATAAGGTTTTAATTCCATACTAAAGGGACTTCAAGGATGGAAAGAGATTCCAGTAGACTCTGCAGTGCTTTCACTTTACCATTTGCAAGTATATTATTGGAATGAGTGGCAAAGAGGACTGGCTGGTATAAATTTCACTAACTATCTTAGTATTATCTATTTACACATGTCTTGATTATAGGTTTAGGTGAGTACAAGTTAACAGAACAATTTTCAAGTCTTCGCATACAACCTGATGAGGTCAATTTGATATCCACTGCTTCTTTGGAGGATATCATTGACAGTCTGAAAATGGAATTTCGATTTCTAGTGTGGCAGATGTAACAAATTCACAGACAAGGTCAATATTGTGTAGCTATAAAATTAAGTCTCATAGCTCAATCATATTCTAATAAAATGCTGTGTTTTGTGAAACTCAAAAGTACGGCAATAAAATTACTATGGCATAAGGGTGGCCAGATTTTTTTTTTTTTTTTACAAAATTCTAAATAACCTGTTGCTTAGGGAAAAGAATCGTTCTCCAATGGCTGCACACCATACTCATCAAACCAGTGATAAAAATTCACAAATAATGAGGGCAAGGTAAGTGTTTATAGTAATTCATCCTTATAATATAACTAGTGCATATGCCAATTAAAAGTGCTTTCAGATAAATTGCTGATTTTTGTCCATCTAGATTGCTGATCCACAATGGCTGTGTTTCTCATGACCCAAAGTTAGGAACATTTACAGATTTGGGCTCTAATGGTAAACCTCATGTAGTCAGACTTTTTCCATCTGAGGATTGTTCCTGCCCTTCTACGAGTACTTGCTACCATCAGATAGCTGTAAAGTTAAGTTTGGGGATTAACGTTGCAGAAGAAAGGAAAACCATTAATTTGACCCAGTTGCGATGGAATACATGTGCTAAGGGCCAGAAAATATCAGGTCGGAAAAGACCTAGACAAGGTTTGAATTAATAATAAAAATCAATGTAGTGTTTGTTTAAAGTAAAGTGTAATAATTGTCCAGGAGACTGCGATGTTGTAGCTGCACCAGATTCAATTTCTAGTTCACTCACTGATAATTTAACACAAGTATGTTATGGATGTCTGCAATTATTATTGTTATTATATTGATGATAATATTAATAATAATTTATTAGCTTTTTGATGAAGAGATAGCTTCCGATCCTCTTGTTAATATCAGTGTACAACAAACGAGTAATTCAAAGAAGGTATTCTTAACTGCTACTGAGCGTAATTATGGTTAATTCCATTGCAGGAAGGTTTAGACAGGAGTGCAGTGAGAAAACCTTGTGAGGAAAACATTACCCACACTAAAGGTAAGTCCTCACTATTAATCAACATGATAGTGCTGTTTGTTCATTTGTTGTTTTGTCACAGACAAACTGTGTAGACAATGTGCAGGATGCTTGAATGATAACTGTGGAGCTTGCGTGTACTGTAAGGACATGAAGAAATTTGGTGGACCAGGTAAATTGAAACAGAAGTGTATCCATAGAAAGTGTATTAGTCAGCTACAGAAACTACCTGAACAAGTAAGTTGGCATGGCTGATGATGTGCAGAATAGATAATATGGCTTCTCAATGATAAGCCATATTAGCTATTCTGACACCATATTGTGTACAGAAAACACTTTTGAAGACTGCTACAGCCAAAATTCTGAAATTATCTCATTACATTCCACCTACTGCTACTGAAACTATACTGGTAACATTCTATCAGAACAATCTTCAAATAATATTATAATGTATATTGTGATATTTTGTGACTTAGGTATCTGCCCAAAGTAGTTATTTTCTTGGAGGTAATGGATGCATCAATTTAGATGATTTTTTATAACAGCATTCACGTGCAAGGCATTCTATACTTGGTGATGGAAATTGTTTGTTTCGAAGCTTCTCTTATATTCTATTTAAAACAGAGACAAATCATCTTCATATACGTAAACTGCTGATGGAGTTTATAGGCCTCAACTGTAGCCTTTTTCGATCATATTGCCATCCATTATCTGTGAAAGATCACATTGACAAGATGAAAAATAATTATGTTTGGGGACATGCAGAAGTATTTGCACTGGCTCTCTATTTTTCCATTCCTGTGTTTGTTGCTATGGAGAGAAGTAATCGCGAATATTATTGGGCGAAGTATGGCATGTCACAAACTCCAAGTGTAATTTTTCCAACTGATTTTCATGCCACTCTACCTAATGATTTGGGTCATGTTGAAATATGTCATGTGAACAGAAATCATTATGATGTAGTAATCAAATGCAGCAGTGGATAGTTCTCTTCCAAAGACTGTACCTTACAATGGTACTGCTTCTTCCTCTGCTGTGAACTCTATTATAATTGATTGATTTTTTTTATTGCTAATACTTTGAAATATTTGGCTTTGAATTCTACAATAATTTTAATGATTTTACTGTAATGCTAGACACTACATGAAAAAAAAAAACGCTCCTCATAATCAGTGGTATAAATTGTTTACACTTCAGCGGCTATCTAACTTGATCTAGGGTTTGGAATTCAAATATCAAACAATAATTTTAACCTAAGTTTTACAATAAGTACATAATAGCTATATATACACATTTCAGAAAATCGTGAGAGGTCGATCCAGAATGGTTGCCGAAACTGACCACACCCTTTTCATTGGTAGTGATATTTCTCTTGAGCAGCTGAAGCTACCAATTTCATTACAATGCAGTGGAGTAGGAAGTGGGGTGCCACTGGCCCCTCCGATAATTCTGAAGGGGGACCTGCCAACCAATATTTCCCCCTGCTCATATTAAATTAGACAATTTACACCCATGACAAGTAATCTTTATAGTTAAATTAGATATGATGCACAATGAAAGGTTGTATAGTGTGAAAGTTAGCAATTACTATATCAGCTACCAATAGTTATGCTAGTTTAGATACATCACCTTCATTTTAAGCAGCTTGTACAAAGTTTGGCTCAAAAAAAAACCTTAGTGCAGCAGCTGTCTTCCTTTTTTTTTCCCTTCCAATTTGAAAGCACACTGCTTGAAGAGTGATGTTTTACTAAATTTGTAGATGATAAGTTTGCAACATTACTAAATTTGTAGATTATAAGTTTGCAACACTGTTTATGTAAACTATCAGTATAATTCTGGTTTACCATGCTAGTGTTCCAGGTTAAGATTGTCAGTACACCATCAGTATAGTAAATTGACAATGATCAAGCAGTGGGTGACTCCAAGCTGAATGCATAAGTACATTTTGGCCTCAGCAGCAACATCTTAATATAGTATACTTTGCACATTAAAACTGACAATCTAAATAACTGCTTAAATTCACAGCAAGCGGTGAGACTAGAGAGTGTTTAACATCACCTAAGCTAACATGTTTAAGTTATAACAGCTTTCAATAAATTGTTTCCTCTCAACAGCATTGTTTGTACAGGGTATGGTTTCAGAACCACGGTTGAGAGTGTCACATTAACATTTTTTTTTATTTCAGGAGAAGTTTTCATTTCCATAAAATTCGTGAAAGTTTTGTAGCAAATGTAACCATGAAGATCATAATAATTTCAGAGGTGCAAAACAAGTTGTTGTTTGTTGTTGTTGTTTGTTGTTGTTTTTTTTTGGGGGGGGGGGAACAAATCACCTAACAATGGCAATTTATATCTCCAATTAATAATTGCGTGATTCAAGGAGATTAAGTTAAAATAAAAATTGCTTAGTTTTAGTTTATTCATTCTACCAGTAGGTATTGTTTCAATGGGATTGGCCGTCTTCTACAGGTCTTTGGTTTAAGTTTTAGTTAACTAAAACGACGCTACTGCGGGGTATGCCTATTGTTAAATTTTTTTTAACAAAGTGGATTATTATTTAGTTACTCAATAAGCTAACTCCAATAGTTTAGGATCTGTGCAAATGATTGATTGGGTTTAACCTAGAGAGTTACTATGGCCACCGTACAGATCTTAGACACTGAAAAATAGGCCAGACTATTGGAAGTCAACTATCAAATAGTGATTCTGAGTTAATTCAGAACTCAGAAGCATTAGGTTGCTTGATGTGCATTGTATTGTGATGACAAACTTGACAAGACTACCAACCCTCTCAGATGGACTCTAAACTTATAAAAGCATGAATAATTTACCACAGTCATAGAAAATTTAGGATAGCCGCCAAGTTTGGTCCTTGTAGAGGGGTTTCTTCCTTACCTGCTTCTTGTGACAGCATCATTATGGAGTGTGATTAATCATTGATGCCATAGGACTCACATTTACCTTTAGACATCAGTGTAACGCTACGCAAGATAAGGCGGTCAGTACGCTACGCAAGATAAGGCGGGGGGGGTATAAAATACAGACCAGACCAGACCACGCCAGACCAGACCAGACCACACCTACCACACGTAAACGCTCGTGCACCAATGACTTTAAACTCGCGGACAAAGCCGTGGAAGCAAGTAAGAAAAAGAGTGAAAATACGGACCAATTGGAATAACTGGTATGTTATTTTATTTATTGTTGTTGTGAGCATATTATCATTGTTTGTTTTATTGTTTGTTTTATTTATTGTTTTTGTGAGCAAATAAACAAAAAATTTTTTAACAAAATAATAATCTAGACAATGCAAGCATAGGAACTAAAAACTAGTGTTGTTCACTACTAAACAAATAAACCCCTACTTTTGTTTAGAAAAATGAAATGGTACATAGCCTTAGATTAGGTACATTAAATATTACTGTTCAATATATTGTACTTTTCACTCGTCATAAAATATTTAATACAAACATTTCAACCATTATTCAATGATATAATCAGTGTGTGGATGATATTTCAGTGAAGTAACTATGTCCACAAGAAATGTTTCTATGACAGAGCTTTAACTAACAAACATGTATCCATGACCTAATTTATAACAACCTACAATAATAGCTGTAGGCTATATGTGGTTAAACAACTATAGACTGAAGGCAATAAACCAAAATCTCTATTCATTGCTCACTCACTTTAATTTGCCATGATTCTGAATAATACCTTTTGTATAGATCTTGCTGGGGGTCTATTACTATTGCATTTTCCCAATCAATTTCATGATTCTTTTCAATTGCATGGTGAGCAACTGCAAATAGATTGGTATCCATTAAACTTAATGCTCTTTTGTGTTCTTTTACATGATGCTGTAGGATTCGTCCAGTTCGACTTATGTACATCATTTTGTAGGTTTTACATTATATTTGATATACCACTCCTTTTTTGTGGAAGGATGGAATGACTTTTGCATCAACTAGTATCCCTTTTCAGTGTCCTGTTTGGTTTGAATGTAGTTTCAATACTAAGTGATGTAAATTCTCTTGATGCTTCAGATAGATATTCCATATAATATGGTAATTAGGGAGTTTTTCCCCATACTTTTTATGACTTGATTGTGTACCATTCCTCTTAAATGAAATAAATCTGATAAACCGGTTTCCTTTAGGATGTAATTGCATGTAAATCTTCCTTGGCTGTGTCCTCACAAGTGCAACAGATCTTTCCTGCTCTATTAAAAAGTGTTTGGGGTGATGGGTGTCACAAGAAAGATATTTGTTCGTGTGTGTTGTTTTTCTTTGGTTAACAAACTGCTATCACTATTGTGCATAATCTCAATGTCCAAAAATGCCAATTTACCATCACATTTGTTCAATTGTAAATTCTATAGATGGTTCTATTGAGTTTAGATAGATTAGAAAGTCCTCAATCAAGTCTACTTCCATTGCTGTGTAAATGTCATTCACATTAGAATTGTTGTGGTAGAGATTCCAGATTTTTTTAGTTTTTGTTATTCATACTAGAGAAAACCATCTTGATGATTGGTTTTAGTTTGTTTGATTTTCCCAAATTCTCCCAGAAGGTTTAGTTTACATCAACGCATACTGTTGAAACTAATTTCTAGCATTCGATTTTTGGCTTCTCAGGGCATGCCATTGCCTGGACGTCATGAAGATCTTGCTTCTTTAGATAGTCATTTTTATAAGCTTCTTTTACTTCGAGCTGAAGATTGCCCAGAGATGAAAACTTGGATTTATCGCAAAGAGTACTCCTCACCTTAAATTGTTAATGAAATATTAGCTCTGATGGGTAATACTGTGCTTAGAAGTATAGTGTCAGATATTCAGAGTAGTTCCTAGTTTTCTATTATTGCTGATGAAGCAACTGACATTTCTAGAAATGAACAAATGTCATTGTCTATCAGATAGACCAACAACTATCAAATCTACGAGGAGTGTGGTTTGATTCAACTTCCTGATACTAAAGCAGCTACCATTTTTTGGTTTGCTTAAAGATGTTCTTATTAGGTGCTCACTTTCATTGGGACAATGTAGAAGTCAAGCTTTTGATGAGCAGCAAACATGAGTGGTGTGAGATGTGGGGTACAAGCATTAGTAAAGAAAGAAGAGAGTCGTGCATTATATGTTCACTGCTTGGCACATAGTCTTAATTTAAGCATCCAGAGTGCTGCTAAAAATTGCGAGTTGATAAGAACCACCATGGATTTACATACGAACTGCTCCAACTTATCAAATATTCACCAAAAAGACTTACCCTGTTTGAAAGTATTAGAACTGATATAGCAATGAGCAGTGAAATTGTTCCACCATCACTAAGAAGTCTGTGCTATCTATAGTGTATTACTGAATTATAAATCACTTCTTTAGACTCTCGAAGATGAAGTGAGCAAAGGAAATGATGAGTATGCTGCAAAGGCTAAAGGATGAAAATGGAATGTTTTGGTATTTTCCTTGGGCTGAAATTGTCATATTTCATTTTCAGTGCATCAGAAAGATTTTCTAGTAATCTTCAAGCCAAAAATAACACAATATAGGAAGCCACTCGAGGAGCAAACCTTTTAGTTTCTCATTGTAAGTCAGTCCATGCAGAGTCCAAATTTGATGCATTTTATGCTGATGTTCTTGAACAGTTTGTTGGATTGACTGAAGAACCTTGTTTCCAAGGTATCGTAGAAGACCAGAAGATTAGATGACGGAGAGCATCCACATAACTATCAAGTACCTAAAGATAGATATAGGCACATTTATTTTGAGGTGCTAGAGTTAGTATATGGAGAAATTGAAAGTAGATTTGATCAAGCAGACTTTTGAATCATGCAGTCCTTCAAGAATCTATTACTAAAAGCAGCTAATGGAGAGGTATTGAAGCCCGAGCAGTCCTTACTTGCATACTTGGATCGTGACATAGACACGGAGAAATTTGCTATTCAGTTGCATATGATTACAGATATGATAAAGAATGCCTTTCAGAATCATCCTATTAAGTCTGTAACTAATGTTAGAACAATAACTGAAGGCATGAGTCAAAGTGAAGTGTTTAAATGAATGCTTGGGGGAGTACACAAAGTTTTAAAACTCTAATTCACATTTCCAGTGACCACTGCAACAGCTGAACGATCGTTCTCATCCTTGAAAAGAATAAAAACATTTCTGAGAAATTCAATGACTCAGTCAAGACTGAACAATCTGTTTACTTTATATATTCATCCAACCAGAACTGAAGATTTAGATCTCTCCCAAATAGCTAAAGAGTTCATTTCTGTGAACACCAGAAGACTTAACTATTTTGGAAAGATGTAATAATAAAATGTGTTTTCTCTCTTTTTTTTAATTGTATTTCACTCATCACTTCACAATTATTATAAATGTTAATGTAAAGATCGATTAATTATATAGTAAATTAAAGACATAATAATAACCCACTGCCACACTGAAACTGCCCTAGGAAGAGGTGATTTCTCACATGAACACCCTTAAACCACAAAACACATGCCCTGATTTCTTTGTTATGGAGCCCCCTCATACGGAAACATTTTCCTACACCACTGATAGACATTTTTTTTTACTGAATAATGATAATGAAACATTTTAATACAGTAGCTAAATGAGCAAGATATGAGATGGCTTCAAAGGGTGATATTAAAAACAGCCATAACTGATATGATGTTAAATGAGTCTGTTCTTGGAAATTTCCTCTACTATCTGCCTTCGTTTATTGACAATATCTGCCTAAAAATATAATGCAAGATAATGTGGCGAGTGGGAAAAGGACATCATACCTGAGAAAACAAGGTCTTTTCATTTAGAGCTTGATATCTTGCAAACTAAAACCAATCTCATAATAGGTGATGCAATATACTTTAAATACGTTAATTCTTACCAAACAAGTGAACACTCCACAATCATAATTGTTGGTTTGAAATGGTATGTTCTATCAACATAACTAATATAAATAGATATTATTAATAGTTGCATAAGCTACCTTTGGACAGTGCATCTTCCATTTGTACTTATTCAAAGTAGGCCTTCTATTTATTAACAGTTCCCTGTTGAAAAGGAGTATGAAAAAAAAAATTACATTAGCTTGATGGGACACTTATTAGTTACCAGATTTTTTTTAAACTAGAAACTCCATCACCTCCCATGGAGTCATACCAAATGAGTTCACTGGTACAAAAATCTGCTACTGCTAAACACCAGTGATTAGCCTTACAAACTGGAAATAACATCTTCGAAAAAGTGAATGGATCTTCCTGAGGGAGAGAATAAACACTAATTAAAAAGAAAGAACTAAAATGTATGCTGGTTAGTAACCTTGATCCATTTGTTAACAGTTGAACATCCTCCTGCTTCACACAGTTTGGTGTAATAGTAACATGAGACACTGTATACATAGTTAGCCTTTCTTTTATTTCCTTCTTCCATTACTAAAAATGTGTAGGCATCAACAATCTATATAATATAAATATAATATAGCATCAATGTAAATTTACATGTAAATACTTTACCTTATCATTCAGCCAGGAAGATCCATGCAAAGTTTTTAAGTCTCTATAATTTACAGAAACACCATTTATAGTTGATACTAAGTCATCATCATTCCTTTGAACCTAAAAATAATGCAGAGCAAAATTAAAGACAGAGCAGGCAATGTGCTTAAAGTAATTATCATACTGAGTCATTCTCTGAGGGTTCACTAGCATCTAACATAACTTCACAGCAGCTTGGTGGATCCTAGTTTATATACAATGGTTATTAAAACTGATATATCGAAATATTAAGCATATATTATACAATTAATATCATTTCTTCACTCTTTGCAGTTTCAGATGATATAGGTGTACAGGAACTGCTATCTGCAATATAAAAATAACATAATATATCACTTTGAATTACATCAATTGTAACATAACTACCATTATGATTGAGCTTCATGACTTTGCATTTCCTGTGTACACAACACTGCTTTAGAACACCTGTTCCTCCAAACTTAGGTTTGTCTTGGCAGAAGTTACATTCTCCACAATCAATAGCAGTACATCCATCACATATACCACACCTCTTTCTCTTTGCTATTTATATAGTGGTACGGACCAAATCATATTGAAACAAATGAGGTTATTTTGTTGAAACAAACCTTTTCCACTATTACAAAATTTGATTGATTCTTTGTCCATAATCTGAAGGAATAGAATACAATAAATAGCATATAATTATTCCCACCCCCACTACTTAGGAATAAATTAAACATATATTACATACTATTACCGTGTTTTCCATGTTCTTTTCCTCAGTATTATTATTAGGATTCTTTGATGTAGAATTACTGCGTTTCTCAGCAGTTTCAATATCCTAGTAGTAATAATGATAAACATAAAATAATTGCAATTATTATTACGTAGTAATATTAATAATAGTAATAATAATAATAATAATAGTAATATTAAAATGTTACACATTTGTTGTACCATAGTTTTGACAAAATAATAAAAAGGAACAACTGGGTTTAGTTCCTCCATAGTCATAAGATTTTGTTTTGTTTTTTATTTTCTAAATTACATTATTTATTAGAATATGTAAACAGTAAATTAATTTATATTAATCCTAGTATTACAATGTATTTCAATAAACAGGAAATGTGGCTAAAGTGCTTATCAGCTAACCCAAATATTGGCATCAGGTGCTGCTCCAACTCGATAATCTCCAGGACGAGGAACTTTTCTCCCAGAAATTTTCTCAACTCTTGAACGAGTGTTTTTCCTAAGCTGAGTGAGGTTTACTTTTCTTTGCAAATCAATGTTTTCCAGACCGACACTTATTCTAACTGCTAAAATGTGATAGCATCTACCAGTAGAAGGACAAGTGCATGCCTCTCGAGGGAATATTGTTACTGCATGTGGACTTCCACTAGTCCCAATTACAGTAAATACTCCCAATGATTGGTTGTGACTTATCTGTTTCTTCTCAATAATAAGCCTAAAGGAATACCATTAAAAGTTGGCCAGGAGCTGCATCAATTAAATTTACCTTGCACGGGCATAGGAAGTACTTCCTGACATTTCCAAACTTTTTTCCTCTTCTGAAAGTTTGAGAAATATATTTTGCAATACATTCTATGATTATTTATGCAAACATACCAGTATTATCTTGACCAGCAACTGGCACAGTCATTTCTTCTGATTTCTTTGAGGAATCTGCATCTTTAACTTTTGAATATTTAATGTTTACAATGTTTAAGGCATTTTACCTTTTTTGCAGACATCAGCATCATCCTTGTTTTGAAGTCTTCTGACTATCTCTTCAGGTGAATAACACTTTATAAGGGACATTTCATCACTAGGTCTTGCAAAATCCTCAAATTGCTTCAATAATTTGTAAGTCCCTACACCTGAAAGGATTATCATATAGATTATCTAACTTGTCAACTAATTTTCTTACCAGATAGTCCTCTCTGAATCTCATTAAAATAGTACACTTGTAGATGGTACAATGCCAGTATAATGGAATCAACTGGTACCTCTTTCCATTTTTGCAGCTGCTTCAGAGTACTATTGAAACTCTGTGACTGATTGTTAGTCACACCAGTAAATGGATGATAGACATTTAAAGGTTCCAATACCCACCTACCAAGACTGACACTCATCTATAACGCAAGCATCATCACTTTTATTCAATACATAGTTTAACTATCAGTACCTCATTATGTATCTCAGTCATGAAATACTGGTAAAATGGTTTACTCCAGAGGAGTTGAAACTCAGCAAGTTTGTTCTCATAACTACTGGCACTGCGCTGATTTAATAAATCTCGCAAATGACTAATATATACAGGTATTTCCACAGAACTTGCTCCATGTTTTTTAAGCCATGCTTTGACCGCATTAATGGTGTGGTTCCAACAACGTAGCCAAATAACTCCGGGTAAATACTTCTCCACCGCCTCAATATAAAGTGCCAATAATAAACATGTTTAAGTAATAAAATTAATTGCTTACCATCTTAATACCAACTTCCTCATCTGTCACCAAAGGTACTTTTTTTTTCCCTTTCAACAATGTTGGAACGGAGTTTGCTAGATACTGCATAAATCTTTCATGTACGTTCTTAAACTTGCGTTCATGAATAAGAAAAAGACAAGGAATTACTGGCGAATTTGAAAACACAGTGTACCGATACAAGAAGGGAGAGAGGTAAAAATCTCCAAGTTGGAAAGTTGTGTCATATGACAGCAACTGTGGACACTTTGAGTCAATCTGAAGGATCAATTCAAATTCATGTATTAACTTGTCAAGCCCACAAATAATGACTAGATCGGGATAAGTTGTAATAACTTTAACGAAGCCATCAAGATCATATGCTATTTCATGCAAATTGTAAATTGCATCATGTGTTAGCCTGCATTTTTGCCTCTCTTTATACTGAATGTTTTTTATCTGTCTAAGGTTGCGAGGCATATACATTGATTGTAGTGTAGGAGGACATTCAGTTGGTGGATTTGAAATTGCACTTTTATAAAGACTTGAAGGAGAATTTTTTGTGTTAGTTGATAATGTAGTCAACACTGAAGGACAAGTGCGTTTAAATACATGACTATTATCTTCCTTGCTGTTACCATGAGGGAAGTCAACTGCAATGCTTTCATCACCTACATAGTGAATTACCACTGCCTTGCTAGTCTCACTAAGCAAAAAGAATACCAGCCTCTTAAATCTGTGATCATGCCCACTAGCCAAAACTGATGTGAAGTACAACTTTTTCAAAACTGGATTCCTGCGAGGAATGAATTTAGATCCATACTGGAACCAACGATATCCATCCACTCTCCAGTCATCTATTCGTTAATAAAATAAATAATTCTTTTTAACATGCAAGTTTATTAAAAGGTATCTTTTTATCAAAAGGGGGGGGGGGTATAAAGACACCTGTAGCCAAAAAAAAAAAGAAAAGAAAAAAAAGAACAGGTGTAAGTTGAGGGGATTGTGGTTGAAAGCCAACCTTGTTCCAGTGATGCAACCAGCTTTACGGTTAAATGTTTATTCAACTAGCTTATGGTTGCAAAACTAAGCCAACTGATCCAGGCAGTGCTGGCTAGCCACTATAATATACTAAACTTGCCAGCAAGCCTGATGTAAAGGTGTGATACATCATTAACATGAAATGTGAGAAGAGACAGGAGGGAAGGAGCAAGTTAATTTGGGGATGTTTGTCTCATGAGAAAGAAAAAGAAATGAATACATAATGTTGGTATTCATATTACTAATTTGAGTTAGCTGTGTGTGGAGAACGTTGAAGGTTGGTCTCCACTACATATGGCAGTTAAGTCTTTAGTCCTGTTTGTGTAATGTGATTACCAGTTGGTGCTGAGGCTATTAGCTACATTACGAGATTTTACTGAACAAAAATTCATTTTGTATACCCAAACCTTTGTCATATTTTTTGCCTTAGATATATTAGCAGTTTGGTATTATTGTTAATTAAGTGTCAAGTATCTAACACAAAAGGGGCGTTGCGAAGTAAATATTGTGGTGCTGTGCCCTATCAATTATACATAATTAACTTATTAATTTCTTTTTCAAATTTTCTTTAACACACAATAATTTTCTAATCTGGAAGTACTTTTCATCTTACCTTTAGAGCAATCTTCCTTCCAAGAAACTAAGTAAACTTCCCCAGCCTTTGGCTTCAGTGGAGGATGTGTCTGTACAACACCTGGATTTTTGAAGTACTTCAAAACTTGCGATATAGAGAGATCGCTGCCAATACCAGATTCCAAAGGTCTGCTTAGCACTACGTTTACATCCATTTTCATAAACTCAAGCTGATGCTTTTGACAATGCGCGTGAGCGAGTGAATGTGCACGATATATATAATAAGAGGACGACGCAAGGTGTATGTACGCATGTGTGATGCGCGAGCGTTTACGTGTGGTAGGTGTGGTCTGGTCTGGTCTGGCGTGGTCTGGTCTGGTCTGTATTTTATACCCCCCCGTCAGTAATCGGGTCCGGTCCGGTCCGGTCAGTAAATGAGACCCTACCGGACGACAACGCCCCCGGAGCTCCCGTCCGGGCGGAGGCCGCGTCCTGTGACACCTGACTAAATTCGCGAAAATCTCGCACAGCGAGCGCGCATGCCCGGACTTCGTGTAAACTAGTCTTTCCACGTCCAACTTACCCTGCTTCTTATTTGGTGGCAATGAGTGGAAGAGAAATATCTGCTACTTGGCAAAGGTAAGAAAAAATAACTCAGACAGCACTAATAAATGGGAATTAATTTGTTGTCTGTGATGCTTCCATAACTACACTTTAATGAGCTTTGGTAAAATTATATAACCGTATTTAAAATAGTTGACAGTACACAACCTCAACAGGATTATCTTAAAGAATTAATGTTAACATAGCATTGTTGTATGCATGTAATAGTACTCCACTACTTTATTACATTAAATTATAATCATTCTCGTAACAATGATAACACAACAATTACACTATTAGTAATAAAACTATAATTACTACTATAACTATATTGTTATTGTTATTGTGGCTATTATTATTATTTGTTGTTATTATTATTATTATTATTATTATTATTATAATAATAATAATAATAATAATTATTATTATTATTATCTTCATTATTATCTTTGTTATTAGTTATAGTTATAAACCAAAATTGAGGTTTGTATGCGATTTATAAACTCCGAGACACGAGGGCGCAGCCCGAGTGGCAAGGATTTATAAATCGAAATACAAACCTAATGATTTTGGTTTATAACTATTTTATAGCCAGAACATAAACAACGAGCAAAGTATAGCGTTAGCTATCTTAGTAATTGTATTAAAGTACCCAAACTCTTCATTATTCCATTTTGCTTTGATCTGCCTTCTACCATAATTATGGTTGCTAAGAACTATATCAGACGTTTCCCCGCTAATACATTTTCTTACGGGCATACCAGACTGTATCAGATTTATAGTTCTTAACGACAAGCGCGGTCGCTCGGGTAACGGGCTATAATTATTATTATAACTATTATTATCATTATATGAATTATATGAATTCCAGTTAATTAAAAAATATGTATCCCTCCTTTATTTTGAAGTGTAGACACATGAATGAATGCATTCTAGCTAATGTAAGAGTACACAACAGTTTCCCCTCCTTTATTTTGAAGTGTAGAAACATTGTGTTAACAAATCCTAGCTAATTGAAGAGTACGCAACAGTTTTCCCTCCTTTCATAGACTATGTGTTAGTGAATTCTAGCTAATTAAACAGTTTCCCCTCCTGTATTTTGAAGCGTAGACGTGTTAGTGAATTCTAGCTAATTAAAGAGTACGCAACAGTTTTTCCTCCTTTATTTTGAACTATGTCTTAGTAAATTTTAGCTAAAGAAAGGGTTTTCCATGCTGTATTTGGAAACAAGTCCTAGATATTGTGTATGAAAGGCCATAAGCCGGGTACTGATTTCACAATGAGGTGGTGGCCAGTTTTGCTCAATTTCCTAGAAAAGAACAAATTACAGCAACTTAGTACACAAACAAACTGGAAACAGGCTAAGAATAAGTCGTGAGGACCTTAACATAAGGAAAACACAAAAACAATGTGAGGAAACTTGCGGGATAAAAGAAGAAGAGTACTGTTGGCCATTGACACAGCTAAATTCAACTACACAGGATTTACAGCATACTGTCAAGTACTGCTAGATACTATCCTGAGGGATCACCCTCAATCAAGAAGTAATTTGGTATACACACACAGCATTGATAGGAGCTAGAATTTATTACTCTGCTATATCACAAGCAAAAATGATTATATAACACCTGTTTGTGTGTTGACACTCATATTAAACATAATTAATGAATAGTGAGCTATTCTGGAAGGCTTTTCTTTGTGCGACTACTTTTTAAGTTTGAATGGAGAAGGAGCTTGGTCAAAGGGCACACCGGGGATTCACCTTTTATACCCAGAATGTTGTAAACAAGGCCATAAGAGAACAACATTGAATTATAACTTCGAACTCCACGTTTAAGCCAGAATTCATCACATTGAACTGCTAAAATTATGTAGAGGGATTCTTGAAGTGGATTTCTTTAATGTGAATGTAGAGGCCTGCATGCCCCATATTATATATGGTAAATACATTATTAGTGAATGTTAGAAGTTTTTTTCTCTCTCTCTCTCTCTCTCCCCCCCCCCCCCCCCCCCTCCCCCCACTTTCCCCTCCCCTCATCCCCTCCCAAGGAAGAAAAATTGCTAAGAATGGTGCCATTGTGAAGCAACTGCTCAGTTTTGAGTCATATGATTTTTGGGCCACTTCTGATGCGATCCACCATCACAAATATTATACGAGGGTATGTGGTTGGAAATGTGTTTATTACAGAGTTATTAATATTACACATGTAAAGTTTGTTATCTATTAACCACCTATCTGTAATATAGGGCAAGTATTAATTAACAGTCCTACGCTTGTTCCTAGCTAGGTTCAAAGTACATAATCTTAATCAACAAAAAATTAAAATAGTGAGGGGATTATACTCCATTATTTTCCAATTTCTCGGAAGAATGCCCTCATTTAAAATTAGTTCCATATAATATTATTTGTGACTAGTGAAATACAAAATATTTATGGAACTAATGTCTATACCTATTCACAGAAGAACTTTCATTTCTGTTGAAATATTCACCTTACAGTATAACCTCTGAACGTAGAGTAATTGGGACTAGGCTTTGGTTCATAAATCAGAGGTTGTTTGCTTTAAGAGGTAATTGGCGTGCAATTGTATTTGCACATAGTGAAAAAAATGTATTAGGAATTCTGATGCATCAAGAAAACTCAATGGCAATGTACCGAGTACAAAGTGCACTAATTTATACTCACCATCATCACATTCAAATGTTGCTCACAAATAAACATAGAAGACCTTATTTTTAGTGGATATACATTGCATTGATTCAGTCTATTGGTTTTGTTTCACACAGCGAAATTACATACATCATGTGATCCTAGGCTGTCTGTCTTTATTCATTATCAGATTATCACTTCCAAATTTACCAATTAATAGCAGGCTTTTTGCAACACCAGCCAGTGAGGGTAGTTCATATTACACTCCAATATATTAATTTTTGTCTTTTGGTTTTCAATTTTTGGACATCTTACTGCCTAATTTGACATTTCTGAGCTACACCAATAATAATAAAAACAACTACAACAAAACTTAATATAATAGTAGTTCAATATAATTATATAATTATTAATTATATATTTGTGATTATTAAGGTCAAAAATATCTTTACAAATAATTAGTTATAATATAGCAAACGATTAAAAAAAACTCCTTCAACCTCTTGTCATAATATAATTTTAAGAATTCAAATCAAATACAGTGCATCTATCAGACAGTGGAAAGTGACTCACAACAACAACAACAACAAAAAACAACAAAAATAAAACATAACAAATTAAATTAGACATTGCATACAAAATAAATACTCTTTTAAAAGAATCAAGAAACATAGCCAAAATAACCACCAAATTAGTAGATATGATCAGAAGATGAAAAGAAAAAAAAAAAAAAAAGGAAGAAAAAAAAAACTTGTGTTTTAGGTGGAATTTTTGCTCAAGTTCAGGAAGTGCTGTAACAGAGTGGAAGAACGGTTAGATGTGTTGCAGTGGTTTGTGCCATTACAAGGTAATCCTGGGCCGATGGGTATGAATGGGCTGGGCTTGACTGTGTTGCAGTGGTTGCCATTACAAGGTAATCCTGGGCCGATGGGTGTGAATGGGCTGGGCTTGACGGTGCTGGTAGATGCCTCATACCATGCGAACACATCAGTAGTGACACATTGGAAGAAGAGGAAGACGCATTGAACAAACACATACCACAGCATACTGGACACCAGAGTGCCTCGGAAATACCAGAATATCTACATACACAAACAAAAACACAAACTCATGTGATAACCATACATACTTCATAACTATTAACATAATTAGGGTCATTGGTCCACCCAATTGAATGAGATGACTTGCTGCATACTAATATTCACTACTTGTCTTGCATTAGTTATCCTGTGTAATCTTGTACAGATAACTTCAACAGTTTGTTATTAACCCTCAGCGTACATGCACGAGAGGGTTATAGTAGTCATCCTGTCTGTCTGTCTGTCACGCTCTGATTGGGAGATTACTGACAATTAACTGCTTATTTAGGTATGAACTTACTCAGAACGACGATTTAGGACCTGCTACTTTTTCGAATTTCGGGCTGATCTTTGAGAAAAAGCAAGCTGTCTGCTCCGTGTAGGTTCAAGCTTTTGTACTAGGTAACGTCCCTATCGTCACACCGCAATCACATGAGCAAATAATTTCTTATTCTGCCCGCGGTAGTTTTGCTTTATGCTGAAAAGTTAATGAGTGCTAGAATTCAGGTGTTTTACATTGATACTATATACAGGTGAGAGTCTCCTGCATGTTTAGCCACTTTTTTTAGACAGCAATTAGCTACATCTACCATTTTCATTGCTTGAGCTGTATTGATACCTGTAGGAATAGCCATATACATTCTTTTTTCGGTCCGAGAATTGATTTTGTTATAGCTGTCTAGATTACAGTAGTGCTGAGGGTAAGCACCTTTGGTGCTTCATATTTCTTATATATTCTTAAATATATATAAATATATATATGTGACAGTCTATGGGAAAAGGGGGCACTTCACTCAAACAAAAAAAATTAAGTTTTTTATGCTAATAAAAAGCTACAATTTATCTCAACTTAGTGCTAAAATACTGGAGGGTAAAACTTTCGACACGCAGAGAAACTGGCAGTTGAACTGGGCTGTATTCAGCAAAGCAATTGAACTAGAAATCGAGAAAACATAAATTGAATTTCCACTTCCGGTATAATTAATGTTTCCGTATACTTAACAGCGTACTCCGCATACGCAATTAAATCGTACAGCCGCTTTTTAACGGCGACTAACAAAGTTTGCGTAGAGTTCTTTTTAGCTTTCAGAGCGTCTCACTGCCTGTCTTGTCGGAATCTTTGGCTACTCTACTCCATGTAGTGGTAAACTTTCAACCAGAAGTAAGCTGTAGATTGCATGCACTATTCTCAAAGCTATGCTGTTTTTTTTTTTTAGCTGCTTGTTTGAAACTCCGCCCATTCCCAGTTTATTGTACTTCGAGAATGAGAGAGAATAAAAAGTAGCTTGTCTTTCCACGGCACGCTTGGGATCTTTTAAGTTGTTTCGGCATTTGAAATTTGGCGTAGACTTAGAGTAAGGGTCACTAAGACTATTTCTACAAAAAACAAAAACAGGAGAAAGAAAGAATCTTTCCTATGACTTACTTCTGGAGCCTATATCTCAATATCAATTTTTGCGTGAAGTGCCCCCTTTTCCCATAGACTGTCACAATTTGTTTATTGTTGAACAGTTATTCTTTTCCTGTGCAATACGCACTATGCAGGAAATGGTCCAATCAGAGAGTGAGAAAGCTTTGTAAACCAAACAAATAACTTCCTCTAGCTGTTGCCAGGTGTTGATGTTGTTACAAACAACACTAAGGAAATACAAGCTGCACAATCCAGTGAAATACCCATGTATGTGTATATATATATATATATATATATATATATATATATATTTTTTTTTGTTGTTGTTGTTGCTGTTGATATTATGTGTGTGTATAATATATGTATATACATATTTGTTATACATTGGATATCTTCCTTGAGTATTTCAGCATCACGGGAATGACATTTCAATCTCACACTTGTATTTTCACTAGCTTTCAGCTCATGAAAATACTTATGTGAGCTCATGGAATATCTTCCCATATTGCATGCTCTGACGCATGCAGTAATATATATATATATAATATATTGCACACATGCAATGCAGTTTAAAATGCTACAAAATTTATACCAAAAATGCTAAAATACATTATAGAAACTTATCTCCTCTTGAAACAACACATCCACACAAACTAATCCAAAGAATCTAGATCACCCATCCTCTCATCCCCCCCCCCCCCCCCCCTCCTCCACACCACTGAAAAATTGGCCGTCATTATAGTCCTTTGTTGACTAACAAAACTCTAATTGGTACCCATTTATGCAAATACAGAAGCACTCCCTGGCTTGGTACAGTAAGAATGAAAACCTATAGCATTATATCATACACACATACATACTTCTGTGATCTAATATTTACTGAATATTATTGAAACAATCACTAAGCTAAGTAAATGGCCGTTTTTAAAGTGAAATATGTCCAAACAAGTATAACCATTGATGAAGCTAAAAATTGAACTAATGTCAACCCATACTGTAACACAACAAGGATATATATATGTGACCGTCTACGGGAAACCGGGCACAACGCGGCGTGCGTAATATCGAGAAAAGATCGATCAATTTCTTAAAAATGTATTGTTTCAAGCCTACGGAAGGGAACGGTTAGGTCTATTATAGCAGGAACGACTAAAGCTGCGACGATAAAACTTGGAGAGCTCAATATCTGGACGCCGACAACTCCGTAAGTGCAAAAAAAAAAATTCGAAGGTGCCGCGTTGTGCCTGGTTTTCCTATAGACGGTCACATATATACACACACTCAAGTGCAGAAAGCAATCAATGGACTACACAGTAGCATGATTGCACATGGACATACTGCTGGAGGTTCAGTCATGTAAATTCCCCGAAATCTTTTAAAATGAAAGTGCCCAGTTGTAATCTAACACAAAAAATGATTATAGAAAATTCTTCATAATTAAAACAGGAACACAATGTAATTTAAACCACTTCCTTTAATTCCTCACACTTCCTGTCCCTGCCTTTAAGGGTGCAGTACCACGGAACCTGCGGTAATTAAGCGATTCAGTAGAATACCACAAAACCCGCCCATAACTCGATCCAATTTACTCTCTGCGAACTGACTATTGTACAGTAGCGCACAATTTGAACACGTACCAATTAACTGTACCAGACAATTTACCACAAAGAGCTTTCACCTCAAAGGACTACCAGTACTGTAGGGCAGAAGCAGCAGTGCAGATAATTAATATTTGTTCACTTTCTAAATATTACTAAACAATATTATAAATCATAACTCCATAGTAGCAGGGCCATAATCAAATACAATATGAAATGAACAAAATCAAAGGTTCTGAAGTATGCAATACTATCAAGGGGATCCAAGGAGCTGTGCCTTCTCATTGACTTCTCTACTGGAGTGCCATGTCCTCTCTTCTAAATAACCAGGATGTATGTAGTATTCTTCCCTTCAGGAGGCATGACTTCTTAGGAGAGCCGAAGGTCTACTATTCTCTCCTCTGGAGAACAAGGAAGCCATGTCTTCTGCTCTGCACTTTTGTTGTGAACCTGCCAGTTGTACCCTAGAACCAAGGAGTTGTGCCGTCTCATAATCGGAGCTCATCTATTTCTATGAAGAGCATGCCAGCACCTTTCTCTCCTGTTGAGGTATTAGACAAAGTACTATGATTTAAAATTTGATTCAGGTCTTATTTTAAATAAATCAATAAAATAATAATTGATAATAAATAGCCTAATTGATAAATATATATTATTGTAGAAAGAAAATAACATTAGTCAATAAAAGTAATAATTCACATTTTCTTTTAACAAAAAGCACCAAAAATTCCTGAGAAGTTGAAGTTAACACACTGAAACTGCTTCTAACTTCTACCCGCTACACCAACCTTCTATCAAGCTCTCCCAAGACACCAAAGCAGATGCTTCCTTCAAGTGGCAGCTGCGAGCCGTGATATATCTATTCTAAACGAGTGACTCCAGGCCCCATTAATACGCCGCCGCTTCTTCATTGTCAAGGACCCTCCAGTACATTCCAGAAGTCTAGTACTCTTCCCCGCAGGGCTCACTCGCACAGTAACTCTTCTTTTTGTGTTTGCTTACCAGTTCTAATTAGAGCCGCCACTACCCGGAATTTTGCCCACAATAAATTGCGCGCTCAGAGTTGGGGGGCGGAGTTGAAGAATCAAATGAATACGAATCAATAGTTAGCTTCGTACCTAAAAATCGATATTCAGAAGTACTGGATGACCAGAATGAACTCATATTTTGTACACGGGGTACACTCCACGTCTAAAAAAACATAACAACGAGTTTTTTCTTTTAAATAGGATACCAAAAAATATATAAAAATATTTAAAAAAATGGAAAATAAATACTAATATCAAAAATATGGCGTTGTTAAGTTGTGGGGAAGACCCTAGGCTACCGCAGGAAAAAAAATCGACTTCGTAACTGCAACAGTCGCTCCTGAATATCGCTGAATAGCCTTAAGGTTTGTACCGTTGTTTCTCCGTTCCTGGTCGGTCTTTTTTCTTGAAACTTGGTTTATAAGAGCTGTCTGTTGGTGTCTGTTTCTACTGCAACAACAAAGTAAGCATACATTGAACAGACAACGAGAAATAAATACATAGCATAACTCCTCCGTCTGCGGTTTAGCGCTGCGGTTTCAAGTGGTACTGCACTTGAAACCGCAGCGCTAAACCGCAGGAACGGAGAAACAACGGTACAAACCTTACGGCTATTCAGCGAAAGAAAGGGGCGACCGTTGCAGTTACGAAGTCAATTTTTTTTCCTGCGGTAGCCTAGGGGCTTCCCCACAACATTACAACGCCGTATTATTGATATTAGTATTTGTTTTCCATTTTTTAAAATATTTTTATATTATTACTTTTGTATCCTATTTAAAAGAAAAAACTCGTTGTAATGTTTTTTTAAATGTGGCGTGTACCCCGGTACAAAATATGAGTTCATTCTGGCCATCCAGTACTCCTGAATTTCGATTTTTAGGTACGAAAGCTAACTATTGATTCGTATTCATTTGATTCTTCAACTCCGCCCCCCACCTCTGAGCGCGCAATTTATTGTGGGCAAAATTCCAGGTGGTGGCGGCTCTAATTAGAACTGGTAAGCAAACCCAAAAGAAGAGTTACTGTGCGAGTGAGCCCCGCGGGGAAGAGTACAAGATTTCTGGAATGTACTGAAGGGTGAAGAAGCGGCGGCGTATTAATGGCGCCTGGAGTCACTCGTTTAGAATAGATATATCACAACTCACAGCTGCGACTAGGAAGGAAGAATCTGCTTTGGTGTCTTTGGAGAGCTTGATAGAAGGTTGGTGTAGCGGGTAGAAGTTAGAAGCAGTTTCAGTGTGTTAACTTCAACTTCTCAGGAATTTTTTGTGCTATTTTTTTTTCTATCCCTGTTACTGCTGTGACGGATGAATAATAAATATATATATATTTGCACACCATTAAAAGAAAATGTGAATTATTACTTTTATTTACTAATGTTATTTTCTTTCTACAATAATATATATTTATCAATTAGGCTGTTTATTATCAATTATTATTTTATTGATTTATTTAAAATAAGACCTGAATCAAAATTTAAATCATAGTACTTTGTCTAATACCTCAACAGGAGAGAAAGGTGCTGGCATGCTCTTCATAGAAATAGATGAGCTCCCATTATGAGAAGGCACAACTCCTTGGTTCTAGGGTACAACTGGCAGGTTCACAACAAAAGTGCAGAGCAGAAGACATGGCTTCCTTGTTCTCCAGAGGAGAGAATAGTAGACCTTCGGCTCTCAAGAAGTCATGCCTCCTGAAGGGAAGAATACTAAATCCTGGTTATTTAGAAGAGAGGACATGGCACTCCAGTAGAGAGGTCAATGAGAAGGCACAGCTCCTTGGATCCCCTTGATAGTATTGCATACTTCAGAACCTTTGATTTTGTTCATTTCATATTGTGTTTGATTATGGCCCTGCTACTATGGAGTTATGATTTTATAATATTGTTTAGTAATATTTTTTAGAAAGTGAACAAATATTAATTATCTACACTGCTGCTATTGCCCTGCATTTAATTGATTAAGTTTTCCTTCTAAATTGCCGTCATAATGGAGGCTAAGGGTGCAGTACCATGGGAACCTGAACCTGCTTTAATTAAGTGATTCAGTAAAATACCACAAAACCAGCCAGTAACTAGATTCAATTTACTCTCCCACTCACAATTTGAACATGTACCAATTAACTGTACCATTTACCACAAAGAGCTTTCACCTCAAAGGACTGCCAGTAACTGTATCAGTTCCACATTGAAGACTAAGTGATTGAAATCACAGCCACTGGCTTCCAGAATCCTCCATAAGGAAAAACCACCCAAAAAGAAAAGAAATACCAGTTACATATATGTTGCAAGATGGATAATGAGAGGGATGACATAATCCTAGTAGGGCTTTATGGCACTATAGTACTTCAGGGGGCAAACTCTTTGGAGTTTCTTGGGAACTTCACTGCTCAGTTTCTAGGTCTTTGGAGTTTCTTGGGAAGATCATTAGTGCTGACAGCATCTCTATTCCCCAGGCGAGGGTATCATCTTTTGTTTCTTATGTAAAACCCAAAACCATCAAGCAAATGCGGTCTTTTCTGGGCCTTGTTAATTTTTATCGTGATTTCATACCCTCCCTTGCCTGTTACACTAAATCTCTTTCTTCCTCTATCACAAAGACAAGTCCCAAGAATGTCATATGGTCAGCTAGCAGATGTCAGCAGACTTTTCTGATATCATCTCTGCCATTTCTAACCACCACTCCTATCTCACCATTCCCAATATCACTGATAACTATGTACGTTTGTGTGATGCTTCTTCCAAGGGAGTGGGTGGGGTGTTATGTGTCTGTAGAGATGGGCGAGACTTACCGGTCGCGTACTACAGTCGACAGACCCGAGCCCGTGAAGAGAAATACAGTGCAAGCGAATTAGAATGTCTGGCCCTCGTGGAATCCCTTCACCATTTTAAAGGCTACTTGATTGGAAAACATTTCAAAGTGTCACAGACCACAAAGCCCTGAAAGCACTCATGACTTCGACCGGTCTGAACTCTCTTCTGTGGCGATGGTTCCTTACTATCCTTGACTTCTCCTTCGATGTCCAGTATAGACCGGGGAAGGACCACGTTATCCCTGATGCGTTATCCAGACAAGGGTGGACCGAAACGCCAGGCTTGCCATGTCGAGATGCAGTGAAAGGCACTTCTTCCATAACTTTTCCAGACTCTATTTTGCCAGTACTGGACTCTATCCTTCAAAATGGGGGGTGGAGACCTACCCTCAACACACAACTAACTTACATTAGTAATATGAACACTAACATTATACATTCATATCTGTTCAGTCTCATAAGACAAATACTAAATTAACTTGCTCTTTCCTGTCTATTCTCATGTTAATGCTGTATCACACCTTCACACCAGGCTTGCAGTATATAGTGGCTAGCCAGCACTGCCTGGGCTAGTCTTCTAAGTTTGTAACTATAAGCTAGTTTAATAAACACATTTAACTGTACCACCCTAGGTGACTTAGCTTAGAGGAACAGGGACGGCTCTCAACCACAATCCCCTCTACGCTAAGATTCATCAGAAGAAGATTCTGGTGGCAGCTACCCAGTATCAACAACCCGATACTGTCAACTTAACCCCCACACCAATGCACAATTTTTTTTTTAAATTTCACCAAGCATAATAATTATTAACCTATTTATAAGGTACAGTGCTGAACTCACCAGTAGACCAGTAACTGCTGCACTCACTATAAACATAAACAACACAAATTAGTACATGTAAATAAATTCTATATAAACACAAAAATTGAGATCAAGTCTTGCAACAAATTATATTTTATTACCTTATAATAATATACCACAGTTGAATAGGCACATTTTTTTTTAACTTTTTGCACCTACCATAGAGTGTGTTAGTATAAGAATAAACAAAAAAAAAAAAATAAAAATAGAAAAATAAGAAAAAAGAAGCAAAAACAACCTAATTAACACCTGTAATGTGGTATACAAATATTTTTGTGCATTAACCGATTATCGCCGAATTACGCGTTTCCGCATCAAGCACGAGGGTGCTTCACAGCGCGGGTTACGCATTTTTGCGTAACCGCCATAGTACCCGCTTCAATTAGCTACCAGCAGCAATCGCAAGTGTTTCAAGAGCTCCCACAACGCCGTAGCGATTCTCCTGTGAGGTAAGTGTAAGGGAGGCAAGGTTTTAATGACCCTTACCATAGAATTTTTTTATTATTTGTAGATTGAAATTGTAGCACTGTTTGTGTATAAAGAAAATTAAAGTTACAAAAAAAAATATGTATAGCTATAACTAATAGACAAAAATATTTATCAATTATTATTAATATGATATAAAGTTGTCAATAAAATTTAAAGACTGCCAAGAAGTCTTCATAGAGGGCAGTGATGAAGAATTTTATGATCTCAAAGAAATAGAGATAGAATAAGGCAGAAGACTTCTCAGGTGTAGAGGTCCGTGGCCAAGAAGTCTTCATGGAGGGCAGCAATGAAGAATTTGATGACCTGGAGGAAATAAAGGTTGAAAAAAGCTAGCTATTTTAGCTTCGTTTGTTCATACACAGAGGGTTATATAGATTTTGAACAACACTAACCACAAAAAGGTCAAGTTATTATTGCATGAGGATACAGACTTTCTTCCTCCCAGTTCTCCCCTACTTGAAGGTGCCCATAAAATGGATTTCTTAGGAGAAAGTTTCTCAGGTATGAAGAGAAGGATGTGCAATCTATGTCAAGAACAGTAACAACAGACACATCATGGTACGGGTACAGTGGTGATTATGGGGTGTGGCTTTGTCACCATGGGAGTTCAATCGGACTGCTTCATAGTATTATCAGAAAAAAATCCTAGAATTGCAAACACAGTAGCCTATATAATTGCTTGTTATGTTATATATTATATTATCCTAGTATATGGCTCACACAAAAAAAATAAACAGCCCAAATCCATAGTTGCTGGATTACTTCAAAGCAAGCGGCTGGTGAACATTTAAAACAACAATATATAGCTATGAAACATGAGGTCTTAGCCTAAACTTTTACAATACTGATGCTAACAATGGTATAATGACCTTGAAGCTTGTAGTTTCCAATGAGTGCGCACTTCATACACTTCAAACGCCTAGAAACTAAACAAAACTTAGCCCGCGGGTAGAGGATGGCTTTAGCTTCAATCAGTTAATACATCGCCGTCGGTTACTTCGAAGCGTATTGCCTCTAGACAAGAAAAAGCTCAGGCGGTTCAAGCCTCGAGATGACGGTCACGATTTCTTGTAAACAATTTCGGAGTACGCGCACGGAATCGCGAATTTAATTTCCGGCGTTAATCGGTTAACAACGAAGTCAACATGATACCTTCCCCAAAAGCTTCCTAGATGTAATCTTCATGTAATTGAAATCAGACTAAACCCAATTATCCACCAGCTTGTAGTCAACATAGCTGTACTATTGCAGAGCCAGAGCTGGTCAGACCAGGCTTCCCTTCATCCAGTTTGACATACGTATGCAAACAACCGCATGTATCTTAGACTGAAGGACTAAACAGGCTTGCCACTGAATTTAAAAAGGCTGACGTCATGTGGGGCCGTCCTAAGGGATGCATTAGAACTTTAATTGACTGTTAGTCAGTCATTTATCTGTTTATTGTTTTTCATCTGTTTTGTGTCCTTACAGTCTTCCATTGTGTGGAATGTGCGTGTGATCATGTTAGAGTGCCATGTGCTCACCCAATGGGCATGCTTACACTGTTTTTCTATTTGGGCTTGCCTGGGTTGTATATATTCTGGCCTTGAGCAAACCCATTTTTAGTTAGCACCAAAAATTCCTGAGAAGTTGAAGTTAACACACTGAAACTGCTTCTAACTTCTACCCGCTACACCAACCTTCTATCAAGCTCTCCAAAGATACCAAAGCAGATGCTTCCTTCAAGTCGCAGTTGCAAGCCGTGATTCTATTCTAAACGAGTGACTCCAGGCGCCATTAATACGCCGCCGCTTCTTCATCGTCTAGGACCCTCCAGTACATTCCAGAAGTCTTGTACTCTTCCCCGCAGGGCTCACTCGCACAGTAACTCTTCTTTTGTGTTTGCTTACCAGTTCTAATTAGAGCCTCCACCACCCAGAATTTTGCCCACAATAAATTGCGCGCTCAGAGTTGGGGGGGGCGGAGTTGAAGAATCAAATGAATACGAATCAATAGTTAGTTTCGTACCTAAAAATCGATATTCAGAAGTACTGAATGGCCAGAATGAACTCATATTTTGTACACGGGGTACACGCCACATCTAAAAAAACATTACGAGTTTTTTCTTTTAAATAGGATACAAAAAATAATAATATAAAAAAATATTTTAAAAAATGGAAAACAAATACTAATATCAAAAATACGGCATTGTAATGTTGTGGGGAAGCCCCTAGGCTACCGCTGGAAAAAAAAATCGACTTCGTAACTACAACGGTCGCCCCTGAATATCGCTAAATAGCCTTAAGGTTTGTACCGTTGTTTCTCCGTTCCTGGTCGGTCTTTTTTCTTGAAACTTGGTTTATAAGAGCTGTCTGTTGGTGTCTGTTTCAACTGCAACAACAAAGTAAGCGTACATTGAACAGACAACGAGAAATAAATACATAACATAACTCCTCCATCTGCGGTTTAGCGCTGTGGTTTCAAGTGGTACTGCACCCTTAAAAGTAACTTTACTTGGCCTGGGATGTATGGTGACACTAAGAGATATGTGGAATCATGTATATCTTGCCAGAGGGGAAACAAGAGAGGAAGTCCTAAAGCTCCTATGGTGCAGAGACCCATTGTGAGCCGACCATTTGAGGTGATAGCTCTGGACTTAGTAGGGCCACTACCCAAGGGCAGAGGAGGAGCCAGATATCTATTGACTGCAGCGTGCATGGCTACCAGGTGGCCTGAGGCCGTTCCTCTGCGATCCATAACATCCAAGAGTGTTGCTGAGGCCGCTATGGACATTTTCAGTAGAATGGGCTTGCCCTTAAGCATTCTTACTGATAGGGGGACTCAATTCACATCTGCTTTATGTGCTCAACTTACTAGTTTGTTGCAGATAGACCACTTCAAGACCACAGCTTACCACCCGCAGTCTAACGGAGTATTGGAGCGTCTTCACGCCACTTTGGAGGCGATGTTGGGGAAGGCACACTCCATGGGACTGGACTGGGTGAAGCAGGTTCCTTTCGCTTTGTTTGCGCTGAGGCAGGCTCCGTGCAGGACTACTGGCTACAGTCCTTATCAGCTCATCTATGGTAACAATGTGAGGACACCACTTGACATCCTATATGAAGGCTGGAGGAACAGGAAGGTGAGGGGATTGAATGTGGATGAGTGGGTGGAAAATCTGTGCAGTAGGTTAGAGGTAATGCGAGAGGCAGCAGTAGAGAAGAGTTTAGTGGAGAGTGAGAAGAGAAAAGAAAGGTATGATAGAGGGAGTAGTGAGAGATCATTCAGAGTAGGTGATAGTGTTTTGGCGAGGATTCCCGGCATGATTGCCAAGCTGCAGGACAGCTGGGCAGGACCTTATGTAATCTTAGATAAGCTGAATTCAGTTAATTATAGAATTGCTGACAAGGACTCCAAGTGTAAAGGTCGGGTAGTACATGTCAACAACCTAAAGGCTTATCAGGAAAGGGAATTGGAGGTGTGTAGTTTGACTGTTGTAGCAGACGAGAAGGATGTGGTGGAAAGTGGTGCGGTTTTGAAAATTGAGGAATGTGACGGATATTCAAAGAAATATTTAGATGCTGTGCTTGAGGAGTTCAATGATATCTTGTCAGAAGAACCAGGGAGGACCAGTGTGGTGAAAGCAGATATAATATTGCGACCAGATACCCCTGTAATTCTCAACGCCCCTATCGTTTTCCCGATAGATTGAAGGAATTAGTTTAAAAAAAATTAGATGGGTTGTTGGAGAAAGATCGTGGAGCCATCTGATAGTCAGTGGGCATCGCCTCTAGTTCCAGTGGTTAAGTCCAATGGTAGTGTACGACTTTGTGTCAATTTTAGAAAGTTGAATGAGGCCACCCCACAGCTCCAGACCTATATCCCACAGTTAGATGTGTTCAGGTCCAGCAACAAACAGACCAGAACAATAATAGATCATAATTGAAACTCATCATGTTAATTGATCATGCAATTTATACACACTACATAAGGGCTGCCACAGCCATCATATGTTTTTGTTCACTTGCTGTTCAGTTGTCATTGCTCACTTGCTGTTCAGTTGGCATTGTTCACCTGCTGTCAGTTGGCATTAAAAAAAAAAGAAAAAAGGTGTGAATTGAGCAAACCGGTCCTTCGGCAAAGCTAACAAAGACACCATATACAGTCTCTGACATAAAATAAAGTCTCAGAACTGTACAAGATAATATTTTAGAACGAGTGGGACAATGCTGTGTCCTGTCAAAACTGGATTTGCGTAAGGGTTCCACCAGGTGGAAATGGAGGAGTCGGCTAAGGATGTCACAACATTTGTGTGTCTATTTGGCAGATTCAGATACAGAACTATGCCTTTTGGGTTGCGTAATGCGCCGGCCATCTTTCAAGCGTTTATGAAGAAGGTGTTGGCTGGTTGTGTGGAATACTGTTCAGTTTATATTGATGATGTATTGGTTTTTTCAAATTCTTGGACTGAATACTTACACCATGTGAAGGAGGTGTTGTTGGCGTTAAGGAAGGCAGGGCTGACGGAAAAGCCTTCCAAGTGTGAGTGGGGGAAGTCGCATTTGGACTACCTGGGACATAGAGTGGGTAGTGGCCAGATAGCTGTTCCTGAATCACGAGTGGAGGCAATTGAGTCATAACGGCAACCTGTGCCCCGGAGAGACCTGAGAGCTTTCATTGGAACTGTGGGGTACTATCGACGGTTTATTCGGGATTTTGCCAAGTTTCATGCTATCCTCTCTCCTTCAACCTCTAGCAAGGCACCGGGCACTGTTCAGTGGACGCCGGAGATGTTGAATGCCTTTCACTGTCTTCGTCATGGATTAAGTGAGTATGTTATATTAAACATTCCTTGTGTGTCAGACTCATTCCAGCTCCACACTGATGCCTCTGGTGTCGGGGTGGGTGCTCCATTACATGTTATTCGCAGCGGCAGTGTTCTACTTGTAGGTTTCTACAGTCGCAAGCTCAAGGGAGCAGAACTACGGTACTCCGCTACAGAGCTGGAAGCGTTGGCCGTGGTGGAGTCTATTCGTGATTTTGATCATTTCCTCTATGGAGCCCAGTTCGAGGTTCTGACTGACCACAAACCCTTGACCTCTCTTCTCTCATCAAAGAAACTTAACCGATTACACGCGAATAAAAATTTTAATTGCGCCTTACGTAATGCGGTCACGGGCGCACGCGAGACACAGAGGATTGATTGCTTGGTGGGAGGGTGACACTAAGCGAGAGAAAGAAGACGAATGTTTGAAGATTGCCTCGGGGACAGTATTATCGAACGATAGAGTATGCTCTAGGCTATTGGGAAAGCATAAATTCGATGCTAAGGAGCTGTTCCCGACTGAATAATAACAAAGTACTCGCACCATTTGGCAAAAATCTTTATGGCATCACACTGAGGCTCTTAGTAAGCACACTAGTAAGGTTGGAAGTATGGTTTCATGGCTGAAGCAGTTTGCTACTTGATCATAGAGGTAAGAGAAAGTGTTTTTGCACGCATCTGTCTTACATTCAGGAAGAATTTGTTGATATTTATTTAGGGTGTGTTTTATTTTGAACTGAGCAATCTGTTATACATTTTGTGAACAGAGAAGCTTTTTATGGCTTTTGTGCATGAAAACAGGTACATCACAAATAAATGATAGAATATTTTAGTGTATTCAGTTTGGTACTCCAAGGTGTCTTTACTTTTGATGTGCTGGTAGGCTGCATTGTTGACAGAATAGTTAGTGATCTTACTATCAAGTGCAACTGGTCATAGCATAATAGAAGTATATGTCAGAGGGCTCCCTGCAGTCTCACCTGTTGTACAACAATATTTATTTTTACTTATTGTCATAAAGAATGTGGTTAAAATTCCTGTAGAAATCGCTACCTTTCAGAATCATCAATTCCGTTCTCTCGTCAGAGTCCTTGACCATCTAGTGACTACTGCAGTCACTACACCCATCAGTACTGAAGTCATTCTTGCTGTCATCAAACTCCTCGTCACTACCATCAGAGTTACTGCCATTCTGGTCACTGCCATCCTTGTCACTGCCATGCTGTGCCAGGTCAAGAATAACGTCTTCATCACTAGGATGCTGAAGTGCCAGTGTTCCACTTGCCAGATAGCTTTCTACTTGTTTTATCATGAGCAGTTATAGCTAAAGTAATATTGGTTTCTAAAAAAATATTCTGTGTACCGTTATTATAATATTATGAAATATATTTTCAATTTATACTTTATCAGAAAGAAGTCTTATTGTTGTGAAAAAATTTACTCAACATTTTCTTATGGCAGTCTATGTATTTTATAAGCCTAAAATATACTTACAACAATATAGAATCGTCTGCAATTGTGATTGGTGGCGTCCTTGACTCCACAAAGCTGTAGGGCGAAATGGACGCGAAGACGCTTTTTTGACGCATTTTCGTGTCCTCCGCGGTTATAGATTTTTCTTAATTGACGCGTTTTCGCGTCCCTCGGCATTAATCGGTTAACAGAAGAATCCAGGTTATGGCCTTGCGCCTTATGCCGTATGCTGCATCTATTGTCTACCGGAGAGGTTTGGAGAATTCCAATGCAGATGGTCTCAGCCATCAAGCATGGTCAGCGTTGGACGAAGTGGACAACCCCAGTACTGTGACTGACAGCCGAGACACCCAGCTCCAGTCTAAGCATGGGGGGTTGTGGGGCTGTCCTAAGGGATGCATTAGAACTTTAATTGACTGTTCATCGTCATTTATCTGTTTATTGTTTTTCATCTGTTTTGTGTTTTTACAGTCTTCCATCTGTATTGTGTGGAATGTGCGTGTGATCATGTTAGAGTGACATGTGCTCACCCAATGGGCATGCTCACACTGTTTTTCTATTTGGGCTTGCCTGGGTTGTATATATTCTGGCCTTGAGCAAACCCATTTTCAGTCACTGCTCAGTTTGTGCTCCACTGCACTATTCTGTCACCTTTTTTACATTGAATATAATTAGTTATTCCTCAAGCAACCTTTTACCCTAACTCGGGGATTAGGTAGAGCGACTAGTTAGAGTATTAGGAACAGATCAGTGGCCACTCGACAGACAACCAAATCAGCTCTCAAAGGGGAGCAAAAGGAGAAATCAAGAGATAAAATAGGTCAAATCTCCTTCCCAATCCAACACTACCACACATGCTCCCTAACTTAGACCTCTCAGCCAACACACAGAGGTATATTTGGCTGGTGCAAGCAGGTCCTACCTGGTTGGTTGGTAGGACAGGTGGAAATCCCCCCAACTCTGTCATTACCATTGTGTTTGTAAACACTGACCAAACTCTTCAGAAGAGTATAGATGAGTGGAATGTATACAAAGAAATTCACACCATGACAGAAGTCTTGCCTTCAGTAATGTAAATTGCATCTCAGTAATCAAATATTAAAATAATATTTTTTAAGTCTGCACAGCACATTTCACTAATGTGTGCTACAATTAGTAAAAAAGAGGGAGGCTATTCTGGCATAATTGTTTCATTAGTTTTCTTTTATGATTGATATAGGAAAAAATAGAACTTATAAACTTGAATACATTTCCAATACCATTCAATGAAACAAAAAACAACAACAAAAAACAAAAACAAAAAACAAACAAACAAAACAACAACAACAAAAAACAACAACAAAAAACACACATTGATTAGTATCAGTCAGAATTGATATTAAAAATAGACCCCAGACAGATGTGTATTATAGATTCAAGCTTAAAAAAATAAAAATAAATAAACAAATAAATAAATAATAATAATAATAATAATAATAATAATTCAGAGAGGTCCAACATCAAGAACTCGAGTGTGTTGTCGAGATGTGTGGATATGTAACTGGTAAGTTCAGTAATTGAATCGTACACTACAGAAATGTGAATTCAGAGAACACTGTTGCTACAACTTATTCCACTCTTCTCTTTGCCCCACATAATAGTCATAAACTAGTTGTTGAATGTAATACACAGAATAGCAACTCACAGAGTAGATTGATGATCAGAAGGAAATATCTCGGCTCGCTGTGCTTGACCGCTTCCACAATGCAGAATATAATCGCCAACTGAACACAACACAAGAGTAATTAAATACAAAAAAAACAAAAAAAAACAAAAAAAAAACAACTAACTTAACAACAATCAAGTTCTGACCTTCACAAAATTAGAACAACTATACTCAATCAAAGGGGTTGAGAAAAACAAAAGTCAACTATGAAAATGTTAAGTTCACCTCTTTATTTCCTCAACCTCCTTGATCTGAGGTAAGTTGATTAGCAAATATATATATGTATCACACACATGTATTAATTGAATCAATGTCAAATGCTATCTGAAACATTTAGTGTGGTAAATGGTCGTTATATTTTAAAACACAACTACATAACACTAACTATAATGACGACACTGTACCGAATAAAAACTAAGGGGAACAATTTGTGAGCAAACATCAAGTTGCAGCTAAATATGCCATTTGTGCATTTTTTGCTCATAAATGTGGGTGTAGTTTACATTCCAGATTGTTACCACATATAGTAGTCTGATAACTAGAGAAGCTATAAGTTTCTGATTTGCAATCACCTTCATCATTCACATTTTAACTTTGCTCTTTGCTTATGAAAATTTAAAAATATGTGAGCGGGTCTGGGAAAAGGGACCTTATGGCGCAAAAATTGAAATTGAGATATAGGCTCCCGAAGTAAGTCATCGGAAAAATTATTTCTTTCTCCTATTTTTGTTTTTTGCAGAATTAGTCTTAGTGACCCTTACTCTACGTCTATGCCAAATTTCAAATGTCAAAACAACTTAAAAGACCCCAAGCGTGCCGTGGAAAGTCAAGCTACTTTCTATTCTCTCTCATTTACAATAAACGGGCGATGGGTGGAGTTTCAAAGAAGCAGCTAAAAATACGGCATAGCTTTGAGACTATTGCATGCACTCTACAGCTTACCTCTGGCTGAAAATTTACCGCTACAGCGTATAGAGTAGCCAAGGATTCCGACCAGTCAGGCCGTGAGACGCTTTGAAAGCTAAAAAGAACTCTACGCAAACTTCGTTAGTCGCCGTTAAAAAGCGGCTGTACGATTCAATTGCGTATGCGGAGTAAGCCGTTAAGTATAAGGAAACGTTAATTATACCGGAAGTGGAAATTCAATTTATGTTTTCTCGATTTCTAGTTCAATTGCTTTGCTGAATACAGCCCAGTTCAACTGCCAGTTTCTCTGCACGTCGAAGGCTTTACCCTCCAGTATTTTAGCACTAGGTTGAGATAAATTGTAGCTTTTTATTAGCATAAAAAACTCAATTTTTTTGATTTGCTCCGTAAGGTCCCTTTTCCTAGACCAACTCACATATTTCAAGGGGGGCCAAAATGGCTTCGGGGTAGGTAAATAAATAAGTAGAATGATAAAAAGACAATAGCTACACACAAATTACCTCCTGAAAATTTAACTGAAGTTACTGCCTAGCTCCATAAACAGCTGCTTCATGTGTTGAAATAAGCACCCACATGCACATTTAAGTTAAGAGACCACGTACCATCCATACATATACGTGACCGGCTCCCAGAAAATCGACCATTTGCAAAAAAAAAAAAAGAAAATTAATTTTTTAGCTTCAGTAAGCTCAAAATTTATCCAGAAGTACGATGAGCCCTTAAGCGTTCTTCTCCGATGCTTCTCCACAAAGAACAAAGATACAAACAAAAACACTACACGCGTTTTCATCACTTAACCGTTCGTTTTTACGAGAAAAATCACTTTAAAGCGAGACACCTAAAGTCAGTAAATTTCTCCGCGTCACGGTTACGCCCACATTTGCCGGGAAAAGAATGGCCGTTTGTTTACTCAAACCATGTTCTCTATAGATTTCTAGCCTTTTGGCCTTCTTGTTCACTAACTGGATATGCTGTAGCGCTTTGAAAAGCCACGGTCGTCATTTTTACAGACGTTATCAGCCTCCCATGAATTGTTGGTGTAGTTTTTGTGTGAACTGGTGGTTATAGATTATTAAATGCTTGTTAGTTTATACATATCTAAATGTTTTTCATATACTGGTATTAGTACTTGTATCAAGAAGAAAGTTAGCTATAATGTAAGTGTACTAGCTAAAAGTCTGTCTGTGGCTTAAACTTCTTAAAAGTCATCAACACAAGATCTAGAAGCAACAGTGAACATACTATTTGATATTATAGCTACATTGATTCTTAGATGAGCCAATATTACAACCACAGCCATTTTCAACTAACTTCTGAATCAGCATTTCTTCTTTGGCATCTTCTTCACTTTCACCGACATGCATAGGTAAAAATTTTGAAAATCTAGATTGTACAATTTCATTTGCTGAAAGTTCACTAATATTGTTCTCTTCCATAGATGTGCCCTCTGAAAATCCAGATTGTACAATTTCATCTGCTGAAAGTTCACTATTATTGTTCTCTTTCATAGGTGTGTCTCCATTTGTACGGGAATCACTGATTGCATCATCATCTGAGTGGATATATGTGAGTGGGTCTAGGAAAAGGGACCTTATGGCGCAAATCAAAAAAATTGAGTTTTTTATGCTAATAAAAAGATATAATTTATCTCAACTTAGTGCTAAAATACTGGAGGGTAAAACCTTCGACAAGCAGAGAAACTGGCAGTTGAACTGGGCCCTATTCAGCAAAGCAATTGAGCTAGAAATCGAGAAAACATAAAATGAATTTCCACTTCCGGTATAATTAACGTTTCCGTATACTTAACGGCTACTCCGCATACGCAATTAAATCATACAGCCGCTTTTTCGGGAACTAACGAAGTTTGCGTAGAGTTCTTTTTAGTTTTCAGAGCGTCTCACGACCTGTCTTGTTGGAATCCTTGGCTGCTCTATTCGCTGTAGCGGTAAACTTTAAGCCAAAGGTAAGCTGTAGAATGCATGCAGTAGTCTCAAAGCTATGCCGTTTTTTTTAGCTAGCACTAGAAACTCCGCCCATTCCCCGTTTATTGTACTTCGAGAATGAGAGAAGAATAAAAAGTAGCTTGTCTTTTCACGGCACGCTTGGGGTTTTTTAAGTCGTTTTGACATGCGAAATTTGGCATAGATGTAGAGTAAGGGTCACTAAGACTAATTCTGCAAAAAACAAAAATAGGAGAAAGAAAGAATTTTTCCGATGACTTACTTCTGGAGCCTATATCTCAATTTCAATTTTTGCGCTGTAATGTCCCTTTTCCCAGACCCGCTCACATATTGTTGTGTTCTTGGCTCCTCATTGTTGTCATCTATTTTTAAATGCTTTGCTAATTTTGAAATTCTTAAAATAAACCAAACATGTTCAACCACTTATTATAGGCTTATCATGCTGCTATCTAATTAAGGAAGCCTTTGAAGTGTAACAGGATAATATGGATTTTAATTAGAGGGTGGAGCTTACTTTCATTCTCATCGCACCAGTAGTTGGCTATCAGTTCAAGAAGCACTTCACCGTCAGTATCGAGCAGATTGCTTTCAGCGCCCAGAAGGTTTATAGCGTCAGCTATTCTCTCCGCCATATTGGTCGACACTATTAGGTTGGAGCTATTTCGCGGGAGTTGTTATAGTGACTCTGTGATGACGTTATTTTATAAGTTCGTTCACGGACTGCTTAAAAAACAAAGTAAGTTTAGTGTATGAAAACGCGATCTACTAACGCTGAAAATTTGCACAGAAGTCGAGAAACCCTTGTACTTACCCGTGTTAAATTTTTTTTAATCCAGAAAAATAAAATTTTTGGCTTTTTTTGCGCCTTTACGCGTTTCAATAATTTATTGCAAATGATCGATTTTCACGGAGCGGGTCACATATATATATATATATATCCCTAACTCATTAGTACACAGCTTCGCTGAATGAAGTTCCAGACTACAAATAATACTGGAATAGTTCTCTCCAGGAGTGCAACTTTATCTCCACCTCCTCCTCAAGGTAATCATTTTTATTATTGTACTTTAATATAAGCCACAAATAAATAAAATGATTCTGCTTGAGTGACCGCATAATAACAATAATTTTCCACTATTAGTCACCTAATACCAAACCCATTTTCTAGCCCCACCCTCAGCCCCACCCCATTCTAGACTCACCACCATCATGAGCACAATCACCTCAATCATTATCACACTGATGATTCTCTACAGGAACACACAACACAAGACTGAAGAGAATGGAGGCAAAATTTAATGTGAAATCAAGAGTTGAATTACACAACCATTGAGATACAATTGGACAATCATTAATATTAACACACATAAATAAATCCAGCAGGATGTCCATTATCTGAACACTCCAGTTAACCAAACACCCGAAATATAATAGCAGCACGTGCAGACATGAAGAATCACATGACCAGACCCCTTCATTAGTGTTTCTATAATCTATGATGTTCAGTTATATGAACATTTCAGTTATCAGAACACTTTTTGGTCCCAACGTGTTCGGATAACTGACATTCTACTGTGCATACACATGTACAAACACGAGAGTTGCACACAGAAATGATTTAGGAGGGGAAAAACAACTAGATTAGATGTTAGGAGGGTAATGAGAGGGTAATACAGATATAGTTCTTTGGGAGATTAGCAGTGGTTTAGAAATGATGCAAAACTACGCTGATTTCTTTACAAAGTCAAAATGCTAATTACGAAGGATTTGTGAGGGAGTGGAGGTTTCTTCAACAAGGGCAAATGTCCCCCTTTGTCCATACCAAAAAAGTAAACTTTTTTTTTGGCATTAGCACCTGCTATTAAGTTTTAGTTAGCATGCTAGTGAAGATAACACGGATAGTATTTTCTTTTAAAAGCTATTTGGAACAGCAAACTAAGAAACTTAAACCAAACCAAACTAAAAAAAATATTTACAAAAAAATAATAACAACCTCTGCTCAATTAACTCTAAAAACATGACATAACCATTACTCATTGACTGCACAGACTATTGAAAGACCTGTCCACAGCCTACATATATGAGTTGATTTCAAGTCATTTTAGTGGATATAGTAAAGCTAATGTAGACTCACAACAGTTCAACTGTACACAACTACAATGGCTAGTAAGAGACGTTGAACGAAACAGGCTGGTACAAAAAGTAGCATGGATGTTGATACTTTAAGTCTGAATCTCATTTTCGGGAGACGATCGCAGATTAGATGTGCTTTAAATGAGATCGCCTCTTAATTCAACGTCCTGCATTCCAGCACTTGTAAGTCTACAGTAAAAAAGGGTTCATTTTACATGCCTGAGCATGTAGAAACATTGGCACAGTGAGGCACTTAAAGTGATTCCTTAAAGGAGGCAAGCATCCCCCAAGTGTTTCTTATGTCAGACAAGCCTACTAGCACAAACTCTATGATAATGCTTACGAAACTGTACTAAAAGCAATGTTCACTAGCTAGTACCCAACAGATTTGCAAACAATGGCGAGGTCGGTTGCACAACCCTAGGTAAACTTACTGTGAAGGTTTTATTATGGAATACAGACTCTTTGTAAAGAGCTGGAGGCTGCTCCACATTCTCCTTGGGTCGCTCAAGATTAGAGGTAGACTTCACCCCTGACATGGCTAACTATCTCAGCAACCAACACAGAAAATAGACACCAAAGTAAGAAGCAAGATACCGCACCGCCGTTGCCACCCAGCTATGTATATTTTCTCGCCAAGTTTAAACACGTGATCACCATGCCCCCTTTCATTGCGGTTTGCTCTTAGCGTGCACACCGCGCTTGAAGTTAGTTGTGCCTGCAGTTGAACATGAGAAGTTGTAGCTTTAGCTAGCTTAATAATGTCAAAATCTGATGAGAGCAGCCTTTACGCCGATACTCCGCAGAGTGTAGCGCCAGAACCTATCTACCGGACAAACTGAGTTTGTTTGTGTGTTGATGACAAAATTCTAGGTGGTGGCGGTTGCTATGCCAATGACCTGTTAAGTGCTGTGGGTAAGTGTGGGCTCAGCTTGAAAACCATTATTGATCTGCATGTTGATAGCCTGGTGTTGCCTCAGAAGTGTGCTCCAAAAGGTCATCCTTTCACCTCAGGATAGCTACAGCAGACCGTTACAGGGGGTGGGGGGGGGGCAGATTTATAGCTTTGAAAGGCACAGGAGGCACACTTGCAGATTTAAGTTTTGAATTGACTTTGTTAATCACTCCAGAGTTATGATAGGGCTGGTTCAGAACAAATGAGGACTCCTATTATCTTATATAGCCATGTCTCCAGAATGATAATTGTGATAGTTAATTTTAAGCCATATTAAAAAAATATAGCAGAATTTCGGATGGTTTGTTTGCACACTCTAATGATTTACATTAATATTATGAATTATATAAACATTTTATTACTAGAAACTGGCTCTTGGTGTAATGTTTGGCTTGATGGAAGTGGCAGTTGCGGTAAGTGGTTTAGTGGTATAATATTATGATAATTATTTGTAGGCTATAATTTACTTTATATTAGCTATAATTCTTCAATCGCTTATTAATCATGCTGTAATATAATATATATACATATATAATTATATTAATTATTATATTGTATACTTAAATTTATTTTTCTCCACAGTCTACCATAATAGCGTCATCAGTCCAGTCCTCTTGGTCACACCTCTCTATGTCCTGCTGCTAATTAATGTTCTATGTAAGAAATCATATATTTTTACTTGGACACATGTTATAATGCTGTGATGTTTGTGTAAGGTAGAGAAGTATATTTCAGCCATTCTCAGCTGAAATAGTTATAATAATAGCAACTTTTTCTCGTTCTAACAGCCAATATTATTAATTAAAACTTAACACAGGATTAGATTAAATAATTAATTTGGTTTAAGTTTTAATTAACAAGATTGGCTGTTAGAACGAGAAAAATTTGCTATTATTAGAAGTAATGTTATTGGTATTGAGCAAGAACTCTTAAAAATTATTGTCTGTTTCATTCTATCAAAGAAATTCCTAGAGTATATCATAGGTCTTAAAAAAAACTTTCCAATAATTGGTGAGGAAGCGAATGGATTACACAAGTGAGATTCTGTGGTGTTTATTTATTTATTTTATTTTTTTATTCGCTTATTTATATGGTATTTTTTCTCCCGCACCACTAATCACATAAGTTGGTAAAGCGTCTTGAACAAAATAATGAATCTGTCAACCATTCAGTAATGCGTTGCGAGACTTGAAAAGCAAGCTAGTCTTGGAGCAGACCTAAACGCTTGAACTTTTGCAGACCCAACAGTACTGTATCTTTTTGTCGGCATTGAATGGGTAGGTCAAGTTAGAACATTTCAATTTCAACAACTATTAGGCAAAGAATTATAGCTCATAGTTATCAATTTAAAGCTAAGCTATCTCGCTTGCCATTTGTGCTCAAGCACACCACTAGTAAAATAAGTATTATATATACAGTAAAACCTCTCTACAAAAGCCATGCTTGGGAGAAAGTCTTTTGACCCGTATAGAAAGTTTGGCTGCTTCAAGAGGTTATTTTGTATTGTGGTAGGTCATTTTACTCTGTTTATAGTGGCTGTTGTTGAGAGTCAAGTTTTGCGGATTCCATTTGTGGAGAGGCTCGACTATACACTAGCGAGTAATTTGCCTTGCAGTGACACTTGATGTAGTAACTTTTGCAAATGAAGAATGAAGTAGCATAGGATATTATCAATATCGGTTTGCTTTTTTTTCACTCTCTTTTCTTGACCCGTGTATTCAAGTTAATGACTGGTACCTTCAGGATAACCCAGCTTGGCAGGTCGGGTTCCTGGGCTGTGGCCCCGCCCATAGCCATACCCCCTCCTTCAATTAATACCCAGCTTGGGGGTTGCAAGGCGGGATTTTCCTCCACCCAGCCCAGGCCCCTTCACAGTGAGTGAGGTTGGTAGACTCACTCCCTGGATCATGTACTGAGTCCCCCTCTTTTGTGCTTAATCTTTCTGCCTCTTTGTCTCTAGCTTACACTGTCCCCTTTCCTTTGCCCTGGGGAGGTGGGTGGGAGCTTCACTATTCTTGTCCGCTTGCTGGTCAGTACCTGTATTGCCGCTGCTTTGTACTATGCCCATGCGCCTAACCCGCCCCCTTCCGTGTCCGTCATTAACCTCGGTTAAGGCTCCGCCCTAACCGTCATAATATATGCAATTTGGTGTTGTATTAACTTTCCTACTACAAAGTGTAGTTGACCAGCATAGTACAGTATTTATGTATACATAATATTATGAAATGATTCAGTTATTCTCGGCTGAAATAATTAAAATAATAGCAAATTTTCTCGTTCTAACCAATATTAACTCCTGAAGAGGACTTCAGCAAGAAGTCGAAATGTCGGGTTAAGTTTTAATTACACTGTTAAAATGAGTTTGCAATTATTATATTATGAAATGTTTAATTGTGTTGTTATTCTTGTTTATTTTTATTGTATTTTGATACGCAGGTGTATTTTGTCTACTCAGAACGTCTCACCAAGAAATGCATCATTGCTGTGTTTACAGTGTTTACCATCATTGAAGCCACCAATACAGATATCATTGTATTAACAATGAAAGCATAGACTTAATAATAATGTGGGTCATCAACAACAACAGCAACAACAACAAAAATAATAAGACACAACAACAAACAAGCCAAATAGAATTCCTCTTTCACTAATATATTATTGAGTTTTGAGTTTTGTTTATAATATATATCAAAATAAATTTTTATTTATTTATTTTTTATGCTAAACTGTTTTTTTTTCTGTAGTAAATATTATTGATTAAATATTTGTGCAAGAATGGTTAATTATATTTTCACTACTATTTAAAGGCTGTTGGGAGTGTAGGTGCATGTCTAAGTGACTCTACAAAGATTATTGAATAGAAAAAAAAGCAAATACCTTCTTGGTATGAACCGCTAGATAGCTACTAAAATTTGAAATACTTTAATAATAATAAGTAATAAAAATGTCAATTTTTTTTCGTGGTATAGTATCTTATTGTTTTAACTTCATTGATATTTTTTTATTGTTACACTGTAATAAGGTGAATTACACCACAAATTATTTATTCTTGTAGGTCTTGTAGTAAAAACGTGAAAGGTAAGGGTCGTTGTATCTTGCTTGCGCTTGTTTGGAGCTGAAGTTTCTCCCATTGGAGGGACTTAAGGTCATACTTGTTTTAAAAGTTCTCCGCCATTCATGAAATCGAATATGCTGACAGACAGACACACAAACGCACCAATACAACCCCTCGCGCATGCGCACTGTAATCCCGCGTCCCACGGAGCGCGCAGAGCGTAGCGGTTTGGTAAAGGGTCTGGCTACGCCGGACTATGCGCACTGAGGGTTATGCTTGCTAAATGAATACAACTACATTTACTCAAAATAACATTCCCAGAGCAAAAAATAAATAAAAAATACAAATAAAAATTAGCTAGCTATGTTTAATTTACTTAGTTCCCAATTCATATACTATTGCACATTTTGTTTATTGTGCTTACATTGTCTGTTTATCAGTTTTTCTGTTAGGCTTAAAGCATTTATGGTGCCTAGTCAGCACTGCATCCAGATGCTACTTTTCTTGCCAAAAAAAAAATCATCAAGTATACAAATAGCTATAAAGAAAGATTGAAGTAATTCCATAGGAAGTAATTCCATAGGCCTTATATGCTATAATTCATAATTAAATATGTACTATGGTAGAGGAGAAATGCAGATATCTTCCACCACAAATATTTTTTGATTACTCAAGTAAGTTAGGTCTTTAATTTACAGAAGAAGCTACAAACTTTAGCTACAGGATAAGCTTTAGCTATCGCTACTGTGAGATAACGTGTTATCTAAACTAATTCTTAGGGGAACCTATGATAGGAATGGATGCCTTTGTGGGAAATTGTTAATCACTAGCTAGCTAGATCAATTATTATTTTTTAGGCAAATTTCAAAATTTCATATAAATTTAGCTAGCTTTATAGCTATGGTAGCTAAAGTTTGAAACTCTAACATGCACACAAAGACAAAAAAATCATACATAGATAGTTTCTTTTTTATTTTTGAAAGACCATAGATTAAAAAAAACATATTGCATCCTCAAACATTCACAAAATAGTACAAGCCAGAGAAACAAAATTTGACTGTTATTTGTCAAGTTTGGGTATTATTATTAAAAAAATCACATCAGTCTAACACTAGTCTTGCATAGGAAATATAACTATCTGAAGTTAGAAACTGCATGCCTATTTCTCTCCCAAGTATTCTTGATAAAGCACTCGAACTAACAGTCTACTCTAAAGATAATAGATTTTAAATATCCAAATATTTTTAATGACACAATTTGAGTTCATCAGATATATATTCACTCGTCATCAACTTCTATCATAATATACTTCAGTTTTCAATTCAGTGGAGTCAAAGTGACACACAGAAATTGTGTTTCCTAATTTTGCCAAATTCCTTTGATTCAGTACCCCTCATAATGAACTCCTGTATAAACTTTGATTAGCTAACTGGCATTACTGGCCCTCTTAGGTTATTTTTCTAAGATAACATACAAAATAGAAAACACTTTGTTGAGGTAAAAGAGAGGACCTTTGCTTTTTCTTATTTATGTATACCACCCTTTTTAGTCTGTGTTTTTGTTTGCTGATAGTGCGAACTTATTGCCTCCCTCAACTCAAGTGAGAATTTACCACTTTAAAACAATCTGGACAATATTATATAGTCATGGATTCAATTTTGGAAACTTTCTTTAAATAGCTACTTGTAAATGCACATATGAATGTCTCTGTGTCAGCATCTACTCACATCATTGGTAATGATTCAGTCATTCTCGGCTGAAATAATTATAATAATAGTAAATTTTTCTCTTTTAGCAGCCAATATTATTTAATAACTGTTTTAATTAGCTATATCGTTACCAATAATAGGAAATTTTTCTCTTTTTAACAGCCAATATTTTTAATTATAACTTAACCCGACGTTTCGACTTCTTCGACGAAAAATTTCCTATTATTGGTAACGATATAACTAATTAAAACAGTAACCCAACAGAAAGATTTAGGTATTTTAATCACATTCTTATTTAATCAAAAAAGCATATACAGTCGAACCTCTCTACAACGGGACTCCGAAAAGCGGTCAGACTCTCAACGACGGTCATTCCGCTGGGAACGGAGCTCCATCCGCATGTCTGTAATAGATTTTAAACTCTGAGAAACGGTTGACTCCCAACTCCGAACAACGGTCATATTACCGGACCCCACAGTGAAATTGCAATACAAAATTATCTCCCACAACGGCCAGTTAGCCACACCCATGCATAGCTTGCACAACAATTTAGTCATTTTAAACTCGAATATAGAGCAAGTCAGAATTACAAATGTCCAGCAGCAATCAGATCATTTACCAGCTCCCTCATTTTATTGATATAGGCTGGAGGGCCGTATAGGCGGTAGATGCACGGCACTTCCAGACCGTAACCAGCGCCTCTGTTCACTTTGTCCCCTCGTATCACGGCAAATGCTTTGTTGACGTCTCTTCTCAAAAACTGGAAAAGCCGTGGAGCCAGGTTTTGTGGTACATGACCTACAATAGTAGTCTCCTTCAAAATAGCCACTGCTTTCTTATCTTTGGCATTTGCAGGCTCTGGCTTTACCAATAGTGATTCCCCTACCATACATCAGTATATGCGTGGTAGCCCCTAATGTAAGAGTCTATTTCCAGTACTTGAAGTTCAGTAGCAGTAACGACCTGGCTAGCCATAGTTATGACGGACACACCTCCTTTGTGGTGGGCTTTACCTGAAAAACTCCGAAATAAGGTCAAACTCTCTACAAAGGCCAACACGCTTGTCCCCATGCTTGGCTGTTGTAGAGAGGTTCCACTGTAACATTATTTTGTTGGAAAGAGTGCAACGGGTGCAATTGAATAATTTTTAAATAATTATAATATTCCTTACAACTTAAGACTTCTCTATTTTACCAATAATGCACTACTTACAATTCTAGACCTATTAATTTTTGTTAATGTCATTTGCATCCACCTGATTCATTGAATTTAATCACGTCACTTTTCTTTCTTTCTCCACAAGATCTTCAACTAATCATAAACTGTAAATTAAAAGTTACATCACACTTCCACTACATGACATCAATGTTATAATTGCATATCTCTACTATGGAACAATTCTCACCAATTGATTTTTCATAACTTCTTCTCAAGCAAAAAATTTGGGATCTATTTATTGCACACTGTGAGTCAGACAATTCCAGCACATTTTATTGTTTATGTCCTTGCTCTAGATGTCACACTAATTTTAGTACTGTAATTCTCACCTCACATACACTAGCGACATCTCTTTTTAATTCTCTTTATAAGTGGTTGTAAAGTAATAATGGCCAGATCCTTCATCACCCTTTACCCACTCATGAGTAAAAGGTGGTAAAGGGTCTGGCTACGGGAGACTATTCCAACACTATGTTCGTAAATTGCACTTATAATTTATAGAAAGGTTAAATTTTGAGTGAAACATATATTTAGTAGCTATTGAACGTTGAAATAATAGTCTATACAATGCAACCTACATTCAATAATGTCACCACTAGTTTTAGAATGAAGTATATTTAATTAACTGGTTTATTTTTCTTATTTTGTTTTTATAAAAGCTGTCAAGTGATATCACGAGTCAATGAATTTTAATGACATCCTGCTCTCTCTTCTTTTTTTTTTTTCTTTTTTTTTTTGTTACTTTTTTTTTTTAATTTTTTTTTAATTTATTTTTTTGCTGCAACTGTATTAATTACTAGCTACAGGTATTATAATACAAGCATTAGAAAAGGCAGCTGGAATAAAGAGACTGAATTGTGTCATTGTGTTCTCAGGTGAACAGATCTTGTCCAGAATATGGCAATAGAAATCTTATTTGTGAGATTAAACTGTTGCATTAGATTCAAAAGAATAAAAGTCTTCTTCATCTCACTATAAAATTTCTTCAAAGTAAACGTGCACATAGTTAAATACATAGAATATGCACTAAAGTGGACTCACTAATGACTTTGCTATATATATATATATACATACATATACATTATATTATACAATATACATATACAGTGAAGAAGTCGTTAGTGAGTCATCAGCCTTGCTCTCTTCACTGAATTATTAGCCATCCCCTCTCGTAAGTAAAACACACACATACATGCATGCACATACAAATTCTCTTGCAACCGCTAGTGATTATGCACACTTGGCAGAGCCAGGATGCCTGTGCACCAAGTAGGCACTGTGAGCCATGCAAGCAAAGCTCCTGGAGCCAGGCTAGGAACTCACAGGCCTTTCCTCACAGCAAGTTGTGTGGTCCCACCTGGACCATTGCTGTTTCATGAGAAAAGACCTTGAAGTTGCACCCCAGAAAATGCCAGGTACCCATTCATAGCTGGATGGACTGATGGGAGGCAGATAAAAACAAAAAAACAAAAACAAAAAAACAGATGTAAAATTGCCAGAGTGGGGCTTGAACTATTCTAAGGCCCTGAGCCAAGGACACCACACGCATGGACATACACACATATACATCATGCACACACACACATACACACATATACATCATGCACACACACACATATACATCATGCACACACTCACATATACATCATGCACGCACACACACATACACACCATAGCCCTTTTGTCTTTGGTGTATAATTTCCTATCTCAAAACTGCAGTATATTATGTACTTTAGCTTGTACTCAATTGTATATTCTATATGGTATTCAGAGTACTCATAAGTTCCCATTTGTGGAAAATGGAGTCCGTATTAGTGACTTCTTTGTCTGGATTATCATTCAATGGCTTCAACACTACTTTAGAAAATAGCAGCTAGCAAATGTTTTTGTACTTTTTCTTTTAACAATCGATTATTTTAATAACAAACTTAGTGGTTATATAAATTCAAAGAAATTGATAGCATATACATCCATATCAGATTAACAAATATTCACACACAATGAGTAGCTAGTGAGTAGTTAGTAATTCTCTTCTTCTTGAATATTGGAGTAATAATCTTCTGCATAGCGATAAACATCACAAATGTCATCTCTTTGACGATACTTATATCTTCTGGAATAATATACATACACAATAAATGTCATGATAGAAAGCCATACATTGACACCATAGTAATATACACCACAGTAGTGGAATATTCGGTTTGCATAATCATAGAATGGAGCAGCCAGCGCTGCACCCAGGACAAAAAATATTCCCTCTATAGCAAAGGAGAGTCCAATGAGTAGTCCCTTCATTGAGGGAGGACTCTGGGCACATACAAACTCGTACAGAGCTGTGTAAAGTAAGGCGTTAGATATTCCATGCAAAAAGCGCGGGAGAGTGGGTAGTATATATTTTATAACGTAGCTGTACCACTCTACCTTAGATTTATCATACTGAGTGATAGCAGTGCATCCATCGCTTTTCTCATGATACAAAGGCAAAATTATGACCCATATTGATACCAATGACATAATCTTAAATAAAATTCCCAATCCAATTCTTTGCAGCAAATTTGGAGAGTAGCGAAAATTAAATCGCCTAAGTATACATATGTACAACGTAATCAGGATTACAACGGTCAGTGACGATATTGTACTATCATTAAGTATGTAGTGATAAACTTTATAAGATATCACATGGTTTAGCCGAAAGTCAAAATCATTAGCAAAAGTGTCTCTTATTAACCAATACAATCCTGGATCTATTGAGAAAGAAAACACAAACACTGGACCTAGACTCCACAAGATTTTTAAAATTCCATAGAATGCTTTGACATCCTCTACCTCTTCTGTAGTGTATGGTCCTCCATATTTATTCTTAGCAAGATCTATTCCAGTAGGTATCTCATCCTCACAGTAAGTGAATGCACTGCGATTAATAGGAACTTTATGTTGTCTAGCAAAACGAGAAATCTTATAGACTAGTTTATAGGGATTGACTTTAGCAGGGTTTATCAAGAACCACATCTTCTTGCAATAAGCTACACACATTGCAACTGGAACTATAGTAAAGGAGGTAAGACCAATGATACCAAATAATGAAACGCCAATAAAAAAGAGTAAAGTTGAAGAATTATAAGATATAATATAAGACAAGTATGTTTGATTGTTGGTAGAGACCGCCAACGCAAAACTTGGGGTTGTGTATATACTGAGCATGTTCCAAGGCTGAACTATTAATAGCTGTACAATATAGTATATCCACACATACCAGTAGATGAACAAACTTTGATGATCTGCTGGAGAGTCGTGGAGCTGTTCCATACCAAACTGAATCACATTAGCATTGAATCCCACAAAACTAACATTCATTGCTAGATAAAAGAAAAATGCTACAAGGCTTGTTCCTATAATGCCAGTCAAATTCTCAGGCACAAATTGGAGCAACATAGTAAATACTATCATAGGCGGTATTGTTAGAGCAAAGGAAATCATCAATATTTGCAAACTTCGAATAATCATTTTATACTTTCCATATACATTGTCAGCTAAATATCCAGCAAGGGGGTAAAAACACAAACTGATTGCATTTCCTAAATATATTAAGGAAACGAATTTTAAGTCCATGATTTGAAATAGAAAGGCAGTAGGAGTAGTGGCAAATCTGTGTATAATTCCAATACCAAAACACCATAATAAAGTTATCCAAGCTGCTTTAGAAGAAATACAGATGTCACTTGATCGATTTATTCGCAACCAATTTTGCCTGCAACAATTGCTGATGCTATTATCTTTAAACTTAGCATAATCTGCAGAGTGCACTTCACTAGCTTGGGAACCATCTTCAGCTAGCTCTTTCAATTGATACTCCATAAACAATGGGGGAACTATGAGGTAACTTGCTTTATAACTTTTTCTTTCTTTGGTGTGATTGTGTGTGTGCTTGCCTCTCGCTTTTTATATCTGTAAGGTGTGTGAAAAGAAGGAAGTTGTTACACAACCTCCAGTCATTTGGATCTGTAGATAAAATTCCCTGTGAATCCATATTGAGTGAATAGAGTGCATAGTGAGTAAATCATCATTGTTGCGTACTCTTGATGTGTGCTTTTCCTACAGTGCCCTAGTTTTGTAGTAGACCTTTTTTGGTAAGATATTGGCCAGTGAAGTGTAGCCTCTTGCATGCAACAGGACCAGCGCTATTTGGCGAGCGAGCGAAGCGAGCGAGCAACTCTAAGATGTAGTCTATGGAAATCCTGAATACGTCGTCGTTTAAACGCTCGCGCACATATACGTCGTCGTTTAAACGCTCGCGCACATATACGTCGTCGTTTAAACGCTCGCGCACATACGTGGTCGTTTAAACGCGCGCGCATATACGTGGTCGCATATTATGCTTTTTTCTAATTTTCTCTCGTTACTCTAGCTAATGGTAGTGTAGCTAATCATATACCATTCAACTATCATTGGTAGAGCTACTCATTCAAGCGTTTCATAGTCATGAATATCACTAGATAATGGAGCAGTCCACAGTGTGGGGTACTGATGTGGAGATCTTCACATTTGCCCACTTGCTGCAGATTGACATTCAGTCATATTCACAACTCAACACTACCTGGCAGAGGTACTCTCCCACTCTCAGGATTGAAGACACCATAAATATGATGCCAGGAGAAGACAGCAACATGGCTTTATACATCAAGCACATCCCATCTCATTTTCAGGTCGTGCAATCTGTCCTCTAATTTTAGGGTACTATCTCTATGCCAATTAGCTATGGCCAGCTTCCAGTATTATGCGTCTGTAAAACTGAGACTTGAATTACTGTCATGCTTAGCATGTGGACACTTCAGAGTATCCCCCATCCCCATTTCCCCCTTTACACGTTTCCCCCCTTTACATGTTTCCCCTTTACACGGTTCCCCCTTTACATGTTTCCCCTTTACACGTTTCCCCCCTTTTCCCCTTTTCTGTACTTTACACATTATTTTGTTATCATTGTTACTTTATCATGAGGAGTACCATTCTTTACCCTTTACCAATCATCATTTCCCCCTTTACATGTCATTACATATTCTACTACTAATAATGAGATGTGAATTCAGATTTGGCAACCTGCAGGAAGAAAACCAATGCAAATTCAAATCAAACGACCCCAATGCAATTGAAAGTGTCAACATTTCCCCAGAACTTCGCTCGCTCGCCCAACCAATGCTACACGAGCATTTTCTAGTATGTAATCAAATTCTAACCACTTCAACACTACGATTACTTTTCGGACTACGTTGAAGTCCTAGCGTTATCGCAGCAAGCGGGGAAGTTTATGGACATGGACTGTGTACTTGAGGGAGGGTAGTGGTGGTGGTGAATGAGGGCTGAGGGACGGAAGGGGAGGGGGAGGGGGGGGAGTGCACAGGTCTATTGAAAGAAAGAAATTTAGTGAAGACTAGATTATGGAGTTTTTCGGGCGCTACAGCTCTGAAACTTGGAAATTCCTCTTTCTGGCCCCAAGCAACCCCAAAAATGTGTTTATTTGCATCTGTAACTCCTCCCCCTTTGATTGGAGACCCAGGCCTTATCTCTGGAATGGATGTATCTACAGCTCTGAAACTTGGAAATCCCTCTTACTGCTCATCTCGTCTGTTTTCAATTATATTTGTTTCTTACGCGCAGATAATGTACAGCAGATGGAAAACGCAAACTGGTGGGGCATTCTTCTAAAGAGACAGGATTAAAATCAGCCGATTCTACCTATTCTGTCCCAAGAAATATTCTGATATTCACAGGATTCAGCAGTACAGCACTGTTAACTTGTAGCTAAAGTTACTAGACTTTCTTGTTAAATAAAATTATCAATTGTTTCATTTATTTATAATAGCTATGTATATGAAAATTGTTGAAATGATAGAATTTAAGTAGTACACATATTATACAAAATATAGTTGTGATCTGAGTTGAAGGTAGAGTGCATCCCGAGTTGGTCCTAATCCTTACAATAAACGGCATCTATAGTAGTGAAGAAAAGGATTTGGCATAAACACGGCTTTGACAAGCACACAATTTAACTGAAAAAGTAAGTGTGGCTGTATTACAAGTTGCTAGCTAAACTATATCACTAAAATAATTGGCTATACGGCATTTGTTATTGAACTGGTAAACAAAATAGTCTTACCAACATCCTATCAGGTGGTCCTGTACTCTCTACGACAACAGAACACTCCGCCTATCCTGTTCCCACACTGGCAACCTAAGATATAAAGCTAGAAACGCAGCAATCTGAGGAGAAGCCGCTCATTGTTTACAAAATTCTTAATGAAGACAGTTCGCGTGATCAATTGAGCCGTACCGCGGGACTAAAAGCGGGCGCGTTTTGAGCGGGAAACCTGCGGTTTTTTCTATTCCCATAGACTTTTGTATTGAGTTTTGGAATAGCACTTTCTCTCCGGTTTTGGAGTATACTGAGGGAATATTTTTTACCGCTTCGGCGCGAGCTTTCCAATAGTGCAAACCCCGGATGAGTAGATGCTTCCGTTCTAAAGTTATTCAAGTTTTTCATGAGGCCAACTCAACTTGGACATATCTCTGAATAGAAGTAGAACTCCCATAAGTTTGTGAGGCCAACTCAACTTGGACATATCTCTGAATAGAAGTAGAACTCCCATAAGTTTGTGAGTTCAAAGCGGTAAACAATTCAATTTCTAGGATGATCGATAACCAGAGGATTCTGTTGTTTGGGATGGGATTGAACAATGAGCTAACACAAAAATATGGGAGGGTCAAAGTACAATATCTGAAGAAACTGGGGTCAAGCCTGAAAAGCCGTGTTTTTAGGAGAAAAAAGTCCCCATGCGCATTTGAGAGGCATATGTACCATCCATACATACATATATATTAGTGGCGTGCTTCAGCACAAATGGCGAGCAAGCCTGATAGTTAGGTAACATATAATGACAGTATTGTTACTATGTGTTAGCTTAGTTCATGCAAAAACTATAATAGAAGTTATGAACTTTTATTTCAGCAAACAAATACATAATTACTCTCTTACCTGATTAATGGTAACTTCTGTTGTATCAAACATCAGCCATTCTGATAACCTCAATTACCAGTAACTCTTGAACAAGCTCTCAGCTACGATAAAAAAATTAACCAGTGGTTATTATTTGTAATTATAGCCAACAAATATGGAATTACTACTTACCTCAATTTCCTGAGTTGGTAACTTCTGTAGTATCAAATTTAAGTTGTTTTACCATCTTTGAATTACCGTGAATTCTTGACAACAAGCTCTCAGCTATAAAAACAAAAGACCATCAATTTTAGCACAAAAATACAAAATTACTTTTTTATTGAGCAGTGGTAACTTCCGTAGTATCAAATTTAAGCTATTCTGACTATTTGAATATACCAGTCACTGTTGACAACAAGCTCTTAGCTACAAAAAAGAAAGGCCAGAGTTATTTTTGTATATTTAGCTAACAAATATGGAATTACGTACTGACCTCAGCTTCCCTCGAGTAGTAGCAACTTTCTTAGCATTATACGGCATTCTGACTACCAATGGCTCTTGACAAACAACAATCGGCACTTTGTATCCCCCCCCAAAATGGCGAAGTTTTGAAATTAAGTCAGGAAAAGGGTCTTCAATGCCATAGTAACTGGTCGCAGCAACTTTTTGTGTCTTGACAAACAAGAGTTTTCGCAGGAATTTGCTCAGACTTCGGAGCTCAAGTTTAAAGTATAAGGAGGCTGGCTTAATGCTGTAGTTTCAATATAAACTGGGGTCAAGCCTAAAAAGCCATGTTTTAGGAGAAAAAAGTTCCCAGTGCGCGCGTTTAAGGGGCATACGTTCCATCCATAGATACGTATGTATATACATACTAGTGGTGTGCTTGAGCACAAATGGCGAGCAAGCCTTTAAGCACACTATTGTTAAACAATTGATTCTAACTACTAACACTCAAGTTACTAAAATAAAGTCGAGTTTTTAAATTACGTATGGTAAAGGGGATTCAATCCCATAATAACTGCTTCCCGCAACTGAAGCAATAAAATCAAGTCACATTTTCTTTGTGTAGTAGTTGTAACGCACAATACTTTTGCACAACTGAACATTCCTACGCAAGACTTACCTTCGTGGTTAGTCTAGTGGACAATGAATTTCAAGTAAATACTGTTGCGTAGGGCTTATAACTGTGACAAATAGCGTATAAACTTACCACCAACACTAACTCGAATAGAAATGGAGCTCCCATAAGTTTTTGAGGTTTAACTACACCCGCAAAAGAATTCAAAGCAGTAAACAATTCAATTTCTAAGGTGAACAGGTAATGATCGCTAAACTTGAGGATTCTGCTTAGTGAAGTTTGGGATGGGGTCGAACACGGAGCAAACACAAAATACGCGAGGGTCAAAGTACAAAATGACATGCATACGTCCAAACATTTATATATAAACTAGTGGTGTGCTTGAGCACAAATGGCGAGCGAGCCTGATAGTTAGGTAACATAAAATGTTACTATGTTTTAGCTTACTTCATGCAAACACATAATAGCAGTTATGACATTTGATTTCAGCAAACAAATACAAAATCACTCTCTTACCTTATTAATGATAACTTTTGTAGTATCAAACATCAACCATTCTGATAATCTCAATCACCAGCAACTCTTGAAAAAGCTCTCAGCTACGATAAAAAATAAACCAGTGTTATTATTTGTAATTTTAGCCAACAAATATGGAATTACTACTTACATCATTCTTGAGTATTGATAACTTCTGTAGTATCAAATTGAAGTTATTTTGACCTTCTGTATTACCTTGAATTCTTGACAACAAGCTCTCACCTACAAAAACAAAAGACAATCAATTTTAGCACACAAATACAAAATTACTTTCTTACCTCATTTTCTAGAGCAGTGGTAACTTTTGTAGTACCAAATTTGAGCCAATCTGACTATTTGAATTTACCAGTCACTGTTGACTAGCTCTTAGCTACAAAAGAGAAAGGCCAGAGTTAATTTTGCATATTTAGCTAACAAATATGGAATTGCGTACTTATCTCAGCTTACCTCGAGAAGTAGTAGCTTCCATAGCATTAATACCACGGCATTCTGACTACCAACGGCTCTTGACAACCAAACAATCAGCACTCCGTATCCCCCCTAAAACGGCGAAGTTTTGAAATTAAGTCTGGAAAAGGGTCTTCAGTGCCATAGTAACCGGTAGAATTAACTTTTTGTGTCTTGAAAACAAGCGTTCTAGCAGGAATTTTCTCATACTTTGGAGCTTAAGTATAAAGTCAGGTGTGCTTAATGCTGTAGTTTCAGAATAAACTGGAGTCAAGCCTAAATAGCCGTGTTTTTAGGAGAAAATAGTTCCCCGCGCGCGCGTTTAAAGAGCATACGTACCATCCATACATACATACATATATATAACATATACCCGATTTTGCATTATCCACCGCTAATACTGTCTCGCTCGCTTCGCTCGCTCGCCAACTAGTGGTATACTTGAGCACAAATGGCGAGCGAGCCTGATAGTTAGGTAACATAAAAGTAAGTATTGTTACTCTGTTTTAGCTTAATTCATGCAAACACTATAATAGCAGTTATGACCTTTTATTTCAGCAAACAAATACAAAATCACTCTCCTACCTGATTTGTTAACTTTTGTAGTATCAAACATCTGCCATTCTGATAATCTCAATTACCAGTAACTCTTGAACAAGCTCTCAGCTATGATAAAAAATAAACCAATGTTATTATTATTGTAATTTTAGCCAACAAATATGGAATTACTACTTACCACAATTTCCTGAGTATTGATAACTTCATCAAATTTAAGTTACTTTGACAATCTGAATTACCTTGAATTCTTGACATGCTCTCAGCTACAAATACAAAAGACAATCAATTTTAGCACACAAATACAAAATTACTTTCTTACCTCATTTTCTTGAGCAGTGGTAACTTTTGTAGTACCAAATTTGAGCCAATCTGACTATTTGAATTTACCAGTCACTGTTGACAAGCTCTTAGCTATAAAAATGAAAGGCCAGAGTTAATTTTGCATATTTAGCTAACAAATATGGAATTGCGTACTTACCTCAGCTTCCCTCGAGAAGTAGTAGCTTCCTTAGCATTAATACCAGTGATGTGCTTGAGCACAAATGGCGAGCGAGCCTAAAGACTACACTTATTTTATATGAATGATTTTGACTTCTAACACCGAAGCTACTGAAAATAAGGTCCAGTTTTTTAATTTAGCATTCAGGGTAAAGGGATATCATTGCCACAATACACGTTATTTAAAAGTTTTCTTTGTGATATTCTTTAGCTAAGTAGTGGTTGTAAGACACAATGCTTTGACACAACTGGACATGCACCTACACAGACTTACCTTCGTGGTAGTCTAGTGGACAATGTATTTTCAAGTAAATACTGTTGCGCACGGCTTATAACCATGACAAAGAGCACATTGACTTACCACCGCCACTAACTCGAATAGAAATGGAAGTCCCTTAAGTTTTCACGTTATAACTGCACCCGCAAAAGAATTCAAAACGGTAAACAATTTAATTTCTAGGGTGATACGGGTACTGATCGATAAACCAGAGGATTCTGTTTAGTGCAATTTGGGACGGGGTCGACCACATAACTAACACAAAAATGCGAGGGTCAAAGTACAAAATGACATACGTATGTCCAAACATATATACAAATAAATAAATAAACATCCCCAATTTTCGATTGTGTTACCCCTGTAAGTGTCTCGCTCGCTACGCTCGCTCGCCAAACTACGGCATTATGACTACCAATGGCTCTTGACAACCAACAATCGGCACTCCGTATCCCCCATAAAACGGCGAAGTTTTGAAATTAAGTCTGGAAAAGAGTCTTCAATGCCATAGTAACCGGTCAAATCAACTTTTTGTTTCTTGAAAAGCAAGCATTTTCAATGGAATTTTCTCACACTTTTGAGCTTAAATATAAAGTAAGGCTTGCTTAATGCTGTAGTTTCAGGGGTCAAGACTAAAAAGCCGAGTTTTTAAGAGAAAAAAGTTCCCCGCGTGCGCGTTTAAAGGGCATATGTACCATCAACACATGCATACATATATATAACATATACCCGATTTTGCATTATCTACCCCTAATACTGTCGCGCTCGCTACGCTCGCTCGCCAACAAACATCCCCAATTTTCAATGAGTATCTCCTTGAGCACAAATGGCGAGCGAGCCTGTGCACAAATAAAACAGAAGAATCTATTAGTCCATTTCTAAAATTATAAGTACGTAGTCATTGTGATCATACAGAACTACTTTCTTATCTCAACTTCCTGAGCACTGGTATTTTCTGTTGTCTCTACTATCGCATTCTGACTATCTGAGTTACCAGTAGCTTTTGTCTGGTAAAGGGTCTCAATACTATAGTAACTTTTCACCAAAACATTTTGCAGCTTGAAAAAACAAGAAGTTTTAAAAGAATTACTGCACAGTGTTGAGTCCATTGTGACCTAAGTGCATCTCGAGGCATGTAGAAGCAACCCACAAAGGGGTAAACAATTAATTTCCTTGAATGATATGGGGTCACTAAACCGAAAATTCTGATTAGTGGAGCTATGGTCAAAGTACAAAATGACATACGTACATCCACACACATATACAAACAAATATCCACGATTTTCAATTGTTTTACCCTTGTTAGTGTCTCACTCGCTTGCTCGCACGCCAATAAATTAAAAAACAACAACAACAACTACAAAAAAAGTTAGAATATGTATAATATATAATACTGGTTGCTATGCACTCACAATGTTGTGCTGGATCGCACATGCTCAGTTGTGTATATCTTGGTGAGGATAACCATGTGGTCTACACTGCTGACAAGGTGACATTGACAAACTTGTGGTTGGAGACTAAAGTCAGGTCCAGCGAAGGAGGTTGGCAGGGCTGAAAGGTGTGGTGAAAATAACACTCTAGTAAAATTGATCATAGAAATGTAGACACAATACAATTCTTTCAACATTTGCAAAACTTAATCAACCCTCCCCATTTGAACATAGCACACACACAAACTTATATACATATAATATGTATATTTATATAATATATAATTTGATCTTTTTTGTATCACACGAGAGTTCAATATTTTCCCATATTAGATACTGCATATTGAGTGTCCGTCCAACATGCTCGTGGGTAGTTCAGGACAGCTGTGCTTTTAGACATATGGTGGATTACCTCTGAACAACGAGACTTTGGAAACACAGCCTTCTTACTGTTTCAGAAAAATATCCAGTACAATCAAATTTCCCTAATAGAATATAACCCTCTCAACACTTTCAACACCAGCACCAGCAATAAGGCGAGGGGAGGGGGGAGGAGGAGCAAAGGAAGGATGCTACAATAAACACATTACACACATGTTAGATACAGAGATACACACATGTTGTCTCCCCATTTTTTAAGTCTGACGAATGCCTCCCAGGGAGATGAGATTATACTCCTCACATACTACTCATGAACATTAAAAAGAATTAACTCTAAAGTAGAAGAGCTGATTTTATGTGACTACCATTACCACTTTCATTGTCCCTGACTAGTTCCTGATAATTCCTCTCAGCACGCAAGAAATTATCCACCAGATCATTCTTCTCCAAGTTATATACAAACTCCTGAAACAACAACAACATTAGTTAGCAACCCAAACTTTATTTACTGCCCACCTTCCACAGTGTGATCTGTAGTTGCCATCGGTGCCAGGCTAGCTTGAGAGGATTTCTTTCATTAGCAGACTTCTCCAAGAAGCTCTTCACCATAGCAGACTGATCTGCCGGAAGATCCATGGAAGTCTGCAGCATTCACTGCTCCTAGTCCATCCTCTCTACTCCATGATGGACCTGTTCCTAATAAACACACACACATACATACATTTTCACTCATATGTACACATTTCACATGTATAATAAAATTTATTTGCCAGAGAATATCACAAGTCTGTCGGCCTAGCATTTGTAAGTGAGTTCCGCAGCATAAATACAACCAATCAGACAAGTGATTATATTTTCCAGCATAAAATGAATACTATTGTGTACAGACCACAGTGAACACTGCTTTAACTTGAGGGGACTAAATAACTCAACATAATAACCAAAAACTCAGGTAATATAGGAAAATACTGCCTTAATTCAATCCTTCAATGCATTTCCTATGGGGCAGCAATTTGGACACAGTTCAGTACACAATAAATACATGTTTCACGCGTACATCTCACATACGGTTCACAAATACATGTGCACATTATGAAGTCCACGTCATGCTCTTGAATGTGGCTTGGCATTAGTACACAAACACATTCTTCTCCAGGTCATGTACAAACTCCAGAAACAATACATCACATATTTCATGCCACATTCATTTCAAACATGATACACAACACATGTGTAGACTATGTGTTGTACAAGTCAGTCATGTAAATGAAGCACATTGTGTATTACACATGTATGTGCAAGGCCGTCGAAACCGCTGAGGCTGGTGAGGTTTCGGCCTCACCACTTTTTTTTCGAAGTGGTTTTGTTTGCGCGAGCGCTTATTATCACGTTGCTTTTTAGCTTAGGTAAAAATGGAATAGATGTTGGAGTCCAAAGGTGAACTATGATTACTTGATTTAATTACTTAATTTTCCACACGATTGACTTTGTTTACCAAACTCAAATTAGTATTCTATTCAATTTATTCACACTTTCAATTTATATAAACTTATGGAAGTCTACCTGCGTACAATTTTTTTTCCTGTGTACTTTACTTTCACCACCCCACCTTGAGCATGCCTATAAAACTACCAGTCATTCAGTCATTTTTTAGTTGTTGTTCTTGTTCTAGTCATTGTGATTACACTATATTGAAGAACCTCTTGAACTAACCTTACCACTACCTAGCTAACTACCATTGTGAGTGTAGCCAGAGCTAAAATACAATCAACTAGCTACTAAAGTTTTGGCTGCATTCAATCATCCATGAAGCCTAGAAAGCTGTAAGTGCCAGTATGTACTTAGAACAGAGCCGCACCAGCCATCCTCTCCTCCATTCAAGTTCCCAAGGAGAGAATTTGGGAAGAAAAATGTCGTAAAAAGATCGTTTTTGCCCCAGTGGTTCCAAAGGTGGCCTTGGCTTCAGTATTGTGAAGATATGGATGCAGCATTCTGCTTCATTTGTGTGAAAGCCTACTCTGAGAATAAGTAAGTAATCTTGAAACCACCTAGCTATATTTCATCTGGCTACACTAATTGGAAGGATGCATGTGTTAAATTTCCAAACCATGAGTCCAGTAGATGCCATAAGGATGCAGTACTGAAGACCATTACTCTCCAACTACCAAGGATATAGGAGAAAGTCTGTCATCTCAACTTGCTAAAGATAGATTGGAGCGTCGACAGTGTTTTTTTTAATTACAAATGTCGGTTCTTAGCTAGGCAAGCATTTCCTCTTCGAGGAGGTGGGGATGAAAGTAATTCCAATTACATGCAATTGCTTAAACTCCGTGGGGAAGAAGACTCTAGGGTATTTCAATGGATAAAAAAGAAAACAGATAAGTATACATCTGGTGATATGCAAAATGAAATGACTAAAGTAATGGCACTTCAAGTCCTTCAAGAGGTTGCCAGTTCAATACATTCAGCATCTTTTGTTACCTTGATGGTTGATGAAACAACTGATGCTTCAAATCATGAGCAAGTTGTATTGTGTATTCGTTGGGTTCATTGGCTTGTTCATAGTGGATGCAATTAATGCTGATACGATTACTGCAGTAATATTTAATATTCTTAGGCATTTAAATCTTTCTATTGCCAAAATAAGATGGCAGTGTTACGATGGTGCTGCTACAATGTCAGGTAAAAATGCTGGAGTAGTTGCTAAAGTATTAAAAGAAGAGCCTAAAGTTTTGTGCACACACTGCTATGGCCATTCACTCAGCCTTGCATGTGGAGATACAATCAAACATTCTAAAATTATGAAAGATTCACTTGATACAATTCATGAAATCACAAAACTTATAAAGAAGTCCTCACGTAGAGATACATTGTTTGAGAAACTGAAAAGTGAGTTGGCCCTTGATACACCTGGTGTTAGAGTTTTTTGTCTAACAAGATGGACAGGGCAGACTCCTTAAAGAGTATCTTTGACAATTTCGAAGTTCTTCAAGAATTGTGGGAAGAAGCTATTGACTCAGTGAAAGACACTGAAATGAAGGCTCGTATAAATGGAGTTGCATCTCAAACGAAGACTTTTGGTTATTATTTTGGAATTTGTTTAGGGCATTTGATTCTTAAACACAGTGATAACTTGAGCAGAGCATTGCAAAAGAGTGACATATCAGCCTAAGAAGGTCACGAAGTGGCCTCCATGACTTTGAAAGTTCTTAAATCTATACGTTCTGATGACACGTTCAAGTTATTTTGGGAAACGATTTGTAAAGAGGTTGAACATTTTAGTATTTCACCACCAGGTTTACCACATCGTCGTAAAGCTCCTCGAAGATTCAAAGAAGGAGATGCAGAGAGTGTGTTTCCTGAAACACCAGAGGACTACTACAGACCTATCTACTTTGAAGCATTGGATCTCATCACCACTTCTATTACTGATCGATTTAATCGGCCTGGTTATAATGTTTTTCATAATGTTCAAAATCATATTCTAAAAGCAGTTCAAGGACTGGATTATGAAGCTGAGTTACAGTGTGTGGCTAATTTCTATACGATTGATTTTAATTATGAATTATTAAGAACTCAGCTGGAGATACTGAGAGCTAATTTCACTCCACATCAAACCTCTGTTAAAATCACTGATGTTACTGAATTCTTCAAAGCAATGACTCCAGTTCAGCGAAAACTTCTATCTGAAGTGTGTCAATTGTTTCAACTACTTGTAATACCAGCAACTAATGCTGTCAGTGAAAGGTTCTTTAGTGCTTTACGAAGAGTGAAAACGTATTTGCGGTATTCATAGAAGTGTGGAGTAGTAATGATTTTCCTTACTTTGTAGTTTACCTTCCTTTTGAGGGGTGTGGTACTATATGCACACAAAAGTGCTCACAAAAGAATAATTATAGAAGTATGAGGCCACTTGTGCAAATATGCAATACATTTTAGAAGATGCTTCAAAATAGCAGAAATTAGTTAGATAGTTTGTAGGTTGAATATGAGGTAAGAGACAGGGAGGTCGGAAGCAAATACAAAGTGGTGAGGCCAATATTAGTCAAGAAAATTTAATTGATATTTACAAATAATCACGGCTAATTATTAGCCAAGAAAATTTCATTTATATTTTAAAAAAAGCTTCAAACATTGTTCAAGAAAATTTAATTTATGTTTACAAATAAAAAGTTTCAATCACATTTTTTAATATCAGTTGCCACAAATTTCCCAAAAATCTGTTCTCTATGATCACTTCCATAAATGAATCAGTTAGCACTTTCAATCAAGCTTAGATCATCAGTAAGACCTCAATGAATATGCAAAGTCATGATGTGATTCAGCCTGTCTTGAGCCATTGTCTAACGCAAATACGTTTTTACTCTTTGTAAAGCACTAAAGGACCTTTCACTGACAGCATTAGTTGCTGGTATTACAAGTAGTTGAAACAATTGACAGATCTTGTGGCACTCAGGTAAGCAAGTGGGTGTGGTGTGTATGTATGTGTGTAGAGTGGAAATCAATATTCAGGTTTTCAGACATCCTTATCTTCAGGTGTCTAGAATTTTGTGCTCATACACACCATCTACAGTATAAACCATTTCAGGTTGTAACTTCTGTGATTGTATATTACTACATAGTTCAAGTCTTATCAAGTATTTGAAGGAATAACAGCAACATTCTCATGTGGTAGTTAAAATGGAGGATAACAGCATCATGTACAGCACTGGTAAGTACATGACACATCAGGGGGGTCAGAAGCAAATACACTACAGTATCTCACTAAGTGTCTTCTTTATCTCATTCTCCTCTATATACTAACACAAAAAAATAATACATAAATACATACATACTTAAACAATGTATTCCCTTACTCTCTGTAGGCAACCTTCTGCTGTCTGTTTACAAGAAATCTGAAGTTCCTTCTCTATGAGCACAGTGTACACGTTTTCTTTATCTTTAAAATAGAGACAATGTTCTTTGTGGACTGTTCTGAAGAAGATAGTCAAGCTACTTTAACTTCAGCTATAGTCAATGTGACAGTAGACAGTATGAGGGCGGGGCAAGGGCTAGCGGTGTGGCAAGCCTAGGAGGCGGGGCACTGTTGGATACAGTCCAGATGAATAGTGAGTCTTCTGTAGCCATTTCTTTTAACATCTTTCTCTATTAGCAAGAGCAGCATGTGAAGAGTGTAATTGTAAACATGCCATGCCCACAATATTCTGTGAGTTCCTTTTACATCCCTTTATTTTAGTAAATGCAGCATATCAGTAAAGGTTGACAGGTCACACCCTTAATCAGCACTTATCAACATCAATAATTTGTAGATACAAGTTTTGGAATGCCTGGAGTAGTGACATAGTCATTGTTGAAATATTGTTCTAGTAGATGATCACAACTACTACATGGAGATTCATTCCTTAGAGCTGAGTCATGAGAATCATCAAAACAATTATCTAGATTCAGTCTCAACATACTCTTATATTGCCATCTACTGACTAGAACTGCTACACCCTCTACACCAATGTCATTAGAGTTGGTATTAAGATCCCTCAAATATTTACAATACTTCATTATAGCAGATAAGACATGAATAGAGGTGTTTTACTGGAATGACAGGACAGTGATTAGTAGTGAATTGAATTCAATATAACTAAAGCACAGGAAAACTTAAAATATACCCATAATCAAAGCATGAATTCGATGTGAAGATACTGCTCAGAAGAACGAAAAGGGTAGCAAGGTTTAGCCTGTAAGGCTATGACCATACATTATCAGCAGATGTGTGGTTAGGGCTATATAAGTTTTCAAGAAATGACAAGACAATCAAGACCAAAGCTAATATTGCATGTCTGAAATTTTATTTAAAAAAAAAACAAGCTTGAAAAATACAATTGAATTTGAAACCAGAAATAAAATTTAAGAAAGTAGCTAATGTCTGATGAAGAGTAGAATAAAATACTCATGTGCTACTAAATGAAATAAGTATATATGCAATGAAAGAAAAAAAACATGTGTATAACTGTCACATGTTCTTACATTCTAGTTCATTCATTTGTCCTTTGAATTATTACTTGCTGGTTTTTACACTGCAAGAATTTTTCCCCTCTTGTTAGCTATAATGTTGAGCAATGTACATCCATGTTTAAATATTATATCTCTCAATTTAATAATATAAACTGACACTATGAAAGAAATATAATTTGTATCAAAACTGTTTTACCAGCCTTGTCTCAGTTAAAGAAATTTGAGTGTGCCAGCAATGCTTAGGGGTCTCAAAATTATGTGTGGAAATTTCAGGCACTTAGCAAAGATAAATTTCTGTTCTATAAATTAAAATGGTAAAAGTAATTTAGACTATATTTTAATACTCCCATTTTTTATGTATATTCATTGGACATGTTAACCCTCAGTGTGCATAAGTGCAAGTAAATTTGTCAGCCTCTATACACATTGTTGCTTGATACAAAGTATGTTTGCCCTAATTTTGAATATTTTAAAGGTAATAGCTGCATTTATCCTTATTATGTGGTTGTTCACATTACTCTGTATCTAGTTAGTTGCTTTACTAAGCTATACATTTTTATTTCTTCACCCATGCTATATAATAACTATAATAGGATAAGAACATGCTCCAATCAGTTTGTAGCTGTAATTTATTTATATCAACCATTAATGTCTTGATTCAATAATGAAGTATCACTGTTGGCAAAGTTTTCGGAAGAGAAATTGTGTATTTAGTGTGTAATAGATGCTCACGATAAAGGACACAGTAGGCAAGGTAGAGTGGACTGGGATGTGATGCATACATAATAATTGTATATACATACATAATCTAGTTGCAGGAATTAGAGTGCTCTAGTTATGATGACTGTATTAAAAGTGCATACACAAATATTTACGTTATTAAAGCTCAGTATGTTACATAGGCAACTGTTGAAAACAGCCCATGGGACAATTGGGTTGGGATTGGGTGGGGGGTGGGGTTAGAGAGTGGTACATCATCTTTTTTTTTTTATGTTAATTTTAATGAATTACATACTATTACATAAATTCTCTCTTAGCCCTTTTAATTCAGCTACATTGGAACTACACACTCACAACAAAATCTATATCTCCCTACCACTAGAGTTAGCCATGAGGCCACAATTATTGAGCTGTTCTTGTGCATTACACATTGACTGGTGTACAGTGGGACTTGGACTGAAGGCAAGATATCGGGAGTGTCCCGCTGAAATCCCAACAGTTGGAACCTATGATGTTGCACTCAACTATAACTGATCTACATCTCATGCCTATAGAAGTGTTGAATAATAAAAGTCATTCTATTAGGTGTATGACTTAACTAACCTCCTTGAAGATGCAGTAGAATTCCTGATCACCAAGTTGTATTGTAAGAACAAGTCATGGCAATGTTAAATTATTTGTCAATTGCCCGAAATGTAGTTTCAATAGTTGTTGTTGTTTTCATACAAATAGATCTGTTGCTGCCAGAAGTCTTTGGTTTCATCATAATGGACATGTTCAGTATGAGCATGAGTGAGGTATCTACATCTACTTTTTTTGGATCATTTCTGGTATTAGCAATCACGAGTGGTTTGTTGTTTAATAGGATAAAAGTATTGTGTATATGTACCCATGTAGTAAGGATCATTGTGTTGCTCTACAAAGTGTCTCTGCCTGTGTTTAGACCAGAATGCTTGAGATTATGTGAAGACTTATAAAGAAGTTTGATGGTAGCTATGTTAGCTATAATTCTAAATTTCATCCCACTTCATAATGTACAACAGCTACTTACCACAGTAAAGAAAAATAAAGTAAATGAGAGTAAATAAGTGAAATATAAGCCTCAAGGTGTTTCATATGTGGTCATTTGTCTCATACGGAGTAAAGTTGTCCATAGATATCCCTCTGTGTTTTTCTTGTATTTTATTGATAGTATGCATTAAATTTTGGAAAACCTTGCTATGAGTCTCAACAAAGCTCTTCAAAATTATGTGACATACCAGATAGTTTCAGTGTGCTGTTAGATGACTCAACATTATCTTATGACAGTTAGGAGTACTGGAACAAGATTCTGGGACTACCAAAAGCAGTTCAAGGGATACTAGGAAAGGGAGAATGGCCGACGGATAGCTGAGTATAATATTAATGCAACAAGCACGCTGATGTAGGGTTCTAAAAACAACAAGATCTAGCTACAGGACAACCTTTTCCTACAAATTGTTGACGGATAATGAGTTTAAAAAATCTTGAGTTGTACAAATAATACATGTCATCGATAACCATTGACTGAGTGTCTATCAATTTCTGTCCAGGAACTGTAGATATACATGATCACCTGGCACTGGATATTTCACCTTCTCTCAAGTGCAAAATAGCAGTTATATTGAACTGTAAATATTCCAACTTTTCTACAAGACTAATTGAAACCCAGAGACAGATGGGAAAAGTATACTGGGGTTATTTTTGTGCACCTAGTAGGTTTTTCACACTTAGTAGGTTTCATGTGCTATACAGCTTAGTTTTAGTTTTTCTTACCAAAACTAAAATACCCCAAAACTAAGCAGGTTTGGTTTTAGTTTTAGTAAACTAAAACAACACTATTCAAATCATCATGTCTTGAATGATATCATTCTTTACATTGGGAACACATGCAACCAAGGGTCAGCTTTATTCTGTAATACATAGACACCATTTTTTCAAACTTGACACTGCTTTACTTCAGAGTGAAACTGGTGCTAAACCGTGCCCGGCAGGTAGGGTGTAGTCAGACATGTTTGAAACTTATCTATTTCCTACTTATCTACACATAAATTTAAATGTGCTTTCATAGTATAGTTAAACTGAATGCTATGTGGATCTACAACATGAGTGGAATACAACTAAAGACAGCTAGGTATGATATAGCTAACCAATGGTGGTTAGGCCTGAACTTCTTTTTTCCCCAGATATGAGATGATAGTTACGCTTGATATGACCTGTTTTCCCACAATGAAAACACTCCATACATACATATAACATATACCCCTAATACTGTCTCGCTCGCTTCGCTTGCTAGCCACTAGTGATGTGCTTGAGCACAAATGGTGAGTGAGCCTGCCTAGTTAGTTAACATTATTGTTGCTATATTTTAGCTTAGTTTCTGCTAAACACTATAATAACAGTTGACCATTAATTTTAGCAAATAAATACAAAATTATCACTTACCTGAGTAATGATAACTTCTGTAGTAGTATCAAACTTAAGCCATTCTGACTACCTCAATTACCATTACCTCTTGAAAAAGCTCTCAGCTAAAAATGGATGGATTGGATGGATTCATGAATTCATGACAGGCTTTAAGTGCCACTGTCACGAATTCGTGATGGCTAGTTCAAGCTCTATCCTTTGCTAACCATACACATTACGGGGTAAAATGTCAGTAGCTTCTATTAACGGAAGAAACAAGATTATTACATCATCTTATCTACAAAGAATGGTACTGTTTGATGACGATAGCAACAATAACAGCTATTGTGATAGTTTGAAAGTGATCATGAATTAAAAAAAAAAATTATGCTAAAGAGTGTGAGGATTGCATTCCAATAAGTTTCCTACTGACCTGCACCTCGTGATATAACTTACACTTGATTATGACATTATGCTAGTTTTTATTCCCGTTCTTTTAATTAAATTATCGAACACTTGATTACATGACCATTTATCCATGATTACATTATAGACCAGAGTAATGCGGAATGTGATGTGAACACTACTGCAGTTTTTGCTATAATATTATAATAATAATATTACTAAGTGTGAGGTCAATTAGCATATGTTTCAAAATAGACATCAAATGTATAATTACTAATCTAGCTACCCATGTAAGCTTGAGTGCATATTTTTATAACACTTCCGATTGGAAGGCATCATGCTTGCATTGTCAGCAAAAATACATTATTACTAATCTATAAGAATTTGAATATCAATCGATAAATGGTAATGGAATGATGTCATCACATTGGAGACCACACAGGCACATACATACATACACACATGCAACATGTATATTCCCACACTCATACCTAACAACTACACATGCACATCACTAGCCCCTATGGGTCTATAAGCACCTTAATTAAAGTCTAATCACATGATCTCTTCGGAATTGGTAAAGGAGACTAATTGCTTGCCCACCTTTCCCCAATTAAAGGGTTGGACATTCAAATCTCATTCCCACGACCCAGTAACAAACGTGGATCTGGTGGCATCCAGGGGATAAGTGCTTTTAATTAGTCATCAATGAGGTCATTGCCAGCAAACACTGATGTCATATTTAATCAGACTGATCTCAGCTTCTAGTGCAACATATTTTTAGCTGAGTCATCATAATGTAGGTCTTACATTTTAGCTACTGTTTAATAATAATAATAAAGACAACAACAACAAAAACAATAAAAAAATAAAATAAAATATATCACAATAATAATTGGTACCTGGACAAAGGCGAATAGATAAAATTCTAAGTGTAAATAAGACTAAAATTTCTATTCATAGTAATAAATTATTAAGCAGTCTAACAAAATACAGAATAAAAATAGATAAGTATAATGTTGTTTTTTTAAATCCATTGCTCTGTCATTGATTTCTACTAAAATATAAACATATCATTAGTGAGTACTTTAGAAAAGAGAAATCAAAAAGCCAACATCATGTTTCTGGTGTTATGCTCTTACTAATGCATATAGAAGATCCACTCCACTCTCCATTTCTCTGACACCGCTGCTCTAAGTTTCCGTCCAATTTGTAACCTTGACGGCATTTAAAAACTGCAGTATCACCGACAGACAGACCTTGGTACTCAACTTCTCCATGAGGAATCTTCACTATCGGACAATCTTCAGCTGGAGAATGACAATGGTTGATCCCAAATTATTTTATAAAATGGGATTGAATATAGTTAATGAATGAACTTTTACAACTCTCAAGAAAAGAAAAAAAAAAAAATCGAAACAGCAACATAATAATAAATGACTGCAGTTTTACTTAACTCTTACTGAAATAAGGTTTTATGATTCAGTCATTCTTGGCTGAAATAATTTTTTTTAAATTTTGTGATGGATATTCTCAAGCAATAAAATATATACTTTACAATAAGTTAGGATACAAATAAAAAAAGATGGTATTCCAGAGAAAGGAGTCACTTTATTACACAACTACCAAATATAGCTACTTATAGAGGGGTGGGGTTGTAAGCGAGACATCCCATCCCACTCTCCCCTCCTCCACTTTTATTGAATAAATCATAATGTACAAATGTACCAATATCAGACAACTTCATAACTTAATGGCCAAATAATTTATAAATAATCATCTTGTTTTGATCATTTTTCGTAAATTTGACCTAAATATATTTATTTGTTCGCCACAGTTTTCAGTTTGTAGCCTAAGGTCTGGTGTATCAGCCTACCTGGCCCCTCCTCTGGAAGTCCTGACAGCAGACTTCTGAGACCTAGAAGAGAATCTGCTGAAGACTAGAAGGTCCAGTGAGTTTGCAACCTGCAATGTGACCTCAGGCTACAAATATCTGTTCTCAATAGGAAGTAGCCTGGTCAGCCACCACCAGTGATACTCTCAAGCTAGGACAAGTAGGGGACTGGATAGGGATACATAGCAAAGTGCAGCTGTACGTGCTATTTAAGGTAATAGTGTATGTGCTAGCTCACAATATACTTGTATAATATATTATTATTCCATAATCTAAGCTATTACTCTCACTCTCAGCACTCAATGTACATTGCCTCGACATCAATCTTTGTGCAGTGCTTAGTTGTAACAATCGTCAGAAAATGCAGTGACCTCTTCTACTTCATAATTGTCATTGTATTGCTAATGCCATTTTTTCTGAGTCACTCAGACTGGTTATTATTCTCGGGTGAAGTTCAGGGTTTAAGTCCCGTAATAAGAAGTGCCATAGTGGCGTTAAATAAAGCAGAAAGGGAGTGAGATAAGTTAATGTAGTATTAGTATATAGGGTTAAATTCTCCACCCAGTAGGTCCGCCGGGACCATCTTGAAAGTTTTAATTCGGGGCAAGCTGCCCGTCACTCAAGAACTGTGACCAGGGCACGCATGACCATCACTTGATAACTGTAACCAGGGCACCCACGCCCGTCACTCAACCCTGTAACTAGGGCGCGCATGCCCATCACTCAATCTCTGTGACTAGGGCATGTTCCCCTTCACCTCACTCGCTCTCTTGCTGTCTATCAATTCTCACTCCCAGACTCGCCACATATATTCTCATACTCATTCTTGCACTATCGTGCTCACTACCTTTGTTTTCTCACACTCAGGGTCACTGCATATCTATTCTCACTCTCAGATTTGTTGCAGATATCTAGTCTCACACTCAGGCTCACTGCTTATCTAGTATCAACCTCAGGATCACTGCCAATCTAGTCTCATACTCCGTCTCACTGTCTATCTAGTCTCATACTCAGTCTCACTGTCTATCTAGTCTTATACTCACCCTAGTAAAAAATCTTGCCAAGATAATTAAAGATCTTGCATGATTTGGAATGGACATCTAAGATTAGTCCCACATAATCTTGATTGATCTTGATTGAATGGACATCTAAGATTAGTCCCACATAATCTTGATTAAGATCTTGCAAGATCTCAAAAAGTCGTATCAAGATATTTCATGACAAATCTTAAACAAAACAGGCATACAAGATGATGTAAGTGTTGTGGATCAGCTTCAGAGAACCGGGTATTGCTGCCACCTAAGAATTACCTCTCCTACTTAGCAGGTAAACGCTAAAGCAAAGGATACCAGCCCAAGGCAATGAAGGTTTCAACCTCGCTTTCCCTTGACAATTTCTTTGGTTTGAATGTAAATTTACCAAGGTAATTCTGACAAAAGAGACAAATGTAGTACATATATAGGTAAGCATCGGTGTGTGGAAGATACAAAGTACATTTAAAGGAATTTGGACAATGGAGTTGTGTGTTGTAGCTAAAAGGACTAAACTGCAGATGGACAAATAACAGAATAACTGAATGGATAACAGATAAGTGAATGGATAGTAGTGTATACTACCACAGTAAGATCATAACTTTTTTCTATTGAGACATTTTATGCCAGATCATTCTTACATAAGATCTTACAAGATACTAGAAAAATCCCATCTTGATTTATTTGTTTTAATACCATCATGTACGGGATTATGCAAAATCTCAAATTTTTTGTGTATTTTATATAAAATCTCTTTTGTACAAGATCTTTCAAGGTCATATAGAATTTACATTTTTAATTTACTAGTGATTATGTAAGATCATTCAAGATTTTGCTGAACTTGCTTCCTGTTGATTTTGTAATAACTTACAGTATTTCATTTGTTAACTTGACAGAGTTTCTCTCAAGATCTTACAAGATCTGCAGTGCTCTTGTCTGCCAATATCTCAGTAAATGTCAATGATCATACTGATCTTGTGTAACATAATTTTGAAAAATCACAATAAAAATGTTTCAGCAGTGACGTCAATCAATAATATTAGTGGTGTTCATAGTTATTAGGAATGCGGATTACATACGAGTGAGATGATAGAGACACTAGAACACATTTTGATTTGAGGTCTGACAGTGCAACTGCACAACTGGCAATAGTTAATTAAACACTTCAACTATAAAGCAGCTAATAATTTCAGAATTTTCATATTTTCTCAGTCGATCTTGACGTAACAGCTACTGAAAAAGATAGTTGTTCTGCTACTTTGTACCGTGAATGAATCATGCTTGTCAAGTGGCCATTAAAGCTCTCAAATCCAAATAAAGAGTGTGTCCATAGAGGACCCCAGAGCCTTACATACATTCCCAAGTGTATAAGGCTGTGAGCATTCAGAGTGCAGCTGTTGGTGCCATAAAGACTGGGAAGTATACTGTAGAAATCTTTCAATAATTCTTCAGCAGCCACAATTTACATTTCTGCTATCTCTGTCTGAAGGAGAATGTGAACTCCACATACAAGTAGAGAGAAGTGGTGTATGTATAATGGAGGCATTTTGGATGAGATAAGAAGAGGAAGAGAATAATAAAGGAGCCAAGTACGAAACTCACTGGCTTTCCAATGCTTGCGAGTCTTGGCTATGCTACGTGGGGCTCTGCTAAAATCATAAGGTGGGCGTTGAATGAGCAATAGGAAATCAATAGAATTTACAGATGTTCCAATATAGTAAGGCTGACCATGGTTTTTGGAAGTAAACCACTTCTCAAGTAGCCATTTGACCACCCCTTCTAAAATACAATGCATATAGTCAATTGGTACCCCTTGGACCAAGTCAATTATTCCAGACAGAACCGAGTGCCCTTTGATACCACATGTAACTTCCCCCTTGCTATCAGCCTCGTTGGCATTGATAATGACTGAATCATTAGTCCGAAGGTCGTAGTGATGCTGAGGCAAGTAGTATCGTGATGTTGTTCTAACTCCAGGATTCAAGCAAGATGGGCCACCATATGCTTCATTAAATTGGTGCATGTTAAGAATTGGTGCTTTAGTCAAAAGACCCGAACAACGGCTCAAATGTGAGCTTCTTGCCTCCCAACGGAGTACTCAGTATGATGCCAACTTTAGACAGGGAATCAAACATACCACTTAAAGGAGAAAATAAAATACTCATAGGAGGTTTCTTTCCTCCAATCCAAAATGCCACCACTACTCAGTTGTCTTTATACCAACACACTCTAGATGGTAAAATTGTAAGAGCAAGTGTGATGGGCCATACTGTCAGATTGGAAGATTTGAAAGGCAATATGCCATCAGTATTGAAAGCAATGCCACATTTACCTGCACTGATATACTCCATGTTTCCTGCAACAGATACAAAATGTTTTGTATGTGATTCATTCATTTTATAATACCAATTCCAACTTACTTCTTAATACTCTCTTTCATCTAGGACTACAAGTGTGCTGGGCTCCTTTTTCAGGCAGGTGTCCAGATCACAATTCTTCTCTTTTGCCTGCAATTCTACATCACAAGTGGCACAAAAGTATTTGTGGCTGTTTCTAATAGATGATGCAGCACCAAAGAACTTTTTAATTTCAAGGTCTTAGGTAGAGTGTTATCAGGTGGACAGAATAGCTGTAGTAGACATAGGAGCTTTTCAATAGCTGTGAACGGCAAACGACAGGAACGTTTGAATTCCATAGCACAGAGAGCTCCACACAATATGTGACACTGGCATCTTCGTAAATGGGATTAAACAAGTTCTTTAATTGGAAGTAAGGATCATCAGGTTCAGAACTACCATCATTATTCATTTCTTTATCTGAATCAACAGGTTCAGAACTGTCATCATTACTTATCTCTTCATCCGACAAAGATTCAGTGCAGCTATCACTTGATATGTTGGCATCATCCACAATCTCGTTGTTATGTGAAATGGAACTACCAATAGAATCTTCTTCATCTGTGATTGCAATATCAGGGCCAATAGCAATCTCGCTACCTTCTGACAAGGCTCCAGTAAGTGATACAGGATCCTGGGCAGGAATGATTTTATTTACAGGTTCTGGCAAACCACTTCTTGAGAAATCCCTACAGCAAACATGCTAAATTAAATGCTATCTATACTGATTGATGAAGTCAGGTGCAAGGGAACATTTAATGAGGAGACATCATGAGTTGGGTGTCTAGCAGGTGCTATCAAAGCATTTGCTCTATTAATAATGGTATTGTAAGTTAGTTGGTGTCAAATTAACAAAAGTGAGTACCAATAAAAACAGTTCTCTCTTTTCACTTCAGCACATAAGGAAATAATTCTGTAGCGTATTTACATCATAATGACTTCATGCTAATTACTCTAAACTTGCCACCCTTCCCTTCACACTCCCCCACCCCACCCCAACTAGTTCAACTCGTACTAAATTAATGGAACTCCGTAAGCATCATTAAGACATTTTTATACGTTATATAGATTATTTTGCTAAGTGTTTTCCACAACACAATATTGTGAAATATTCTTATACTCGACGAACAAGCAAAGTAAACAGAACACTCGTAATTTTAACTAGATCAAAATGATATATGTATGGTACATTATGAGTTTCTATCACAAGCCCTCTCATGGAAAAAAGACATAATGTACCCTAGCATGCTCTCTGCAATGTCTATCACCAGTTCATTTGACAATACTTTTAAACCTGTCATAAAAATTAAAGGGTGTCCTTCAACGGTAAATGATATATTCTGAAGGTATCTCAGAGAACTGCGCTCTGTTTCAGCAACGAAAATTTTTTATGGCTTCTTCTTCAATCGTGGATTAATTGACATATTAGGGAGCTATAGAATATTAATTTTAGTTAATGATTTATTGTTAATTATGTTATTATGCTTCCCAGTGCCTTTGTGCATGAAACACACCATTATAAATAATTAAAATTAATTAGCTATTCTAATCTACCTATGGTATCTTTTAACTCTCCACCAAGAAGTCTTTGGTATAGCATACCTTGGATCTCTTAAATACCTCTTTGCTCCAATTTGTGGTTGCATCACACTTAATTGGGTGTGGCATGTGGCAAGTCAATTTTGCAGCTGCACATGTGCTCCAACTACGAATTGTTTGGCCAATTTTTTTAATTTGAATAAGTGAGTATGTCCAAACGACCTCTTGGTGCTGATGAGTCTGAAGTGGAAGCAATAAGTGAAATGGAAGCAGGAGAAGACTCTGATGTAATCCCAGTGCCAGCAGAAGAGGAGCAACCTAAAACTAAGCGCCTAGAAGGAAGACAGCTGCTAGCGGGTTTTAAGTTCATACATGAGGGAAGAACAGTTTAAAGCTGAAATGAAAGACAGTAAGAAAATCTGAGTGACAAACAACCCGTGACAAACGTACCTCACATTGTAGCTTGCTCTTGTTAAGTAGCCTTGAATAGCAACAAAGTCCTGAGCCTAAAATGAACCAGAATGTCAAGCAGAAGGGTAGAAACGAAGTCACCAAACTGCGACTGCTTTTTGTTTACAATTGTCTCTGAGGTACTGCGCACGTGGTTGGCCCGGTTTGAGCGCGTGACTAAATCCCGCCGAGTGTAGAGCGGGAAACAACCAAGCAAGCGAGCTACCTGGCAGTTACACCCTACGAGCCATTACTACCTTTGTTTGTGATAGCAATACAAATTTTTTTACTACAATTCTCTGCTCTCCTGTCTCATTCTTTATTCTTTTAGCTTGTGGTGATAACATCTACTCCAGTTCAATTATGAAAATAGTTATCGTTTAGCAATACCCTTGCGTATGCGAGCTGCGTTTTTCTGACGTGACGTATGTTCTTGTCTTGAAATTCTTAACGTTTCAAAGTTTGGGAATTATAAATTATATTACCGTCCAAACATGCATCTGGTATTGCTAATAGTTTGTTTAAGGTGAGTTATTTACTTAACAGCTACTTTGTATGTTTTGGTATTTATTATGTACCAGGGCCTAATTTACTAAAATGCATTACGGTTAACGAAATGTGGGCTCAGGCAATATTTTTGCTTATAACCTGTGCTCTTAATTTGGGGTATCATGTTCATAATATAGGCCAATGGGTTGGATGAACGCTTTAATCAGACACTGCAATGTATGCTTGTCAAATTTGCCCAAAGTAAGAAGGAAGATTGGGATCTATTTTTAAACACTAGCGTATTTGCATACAACACGTCCTGCCATGGTTCTACCATCTGTACACCATTTTGAGTTGATGTTTGGACGTCGATGCTACTTGCCCATAGATGTTAGCTAATACAAGAAATTGCAATCTTGAGGATTTTTTTGAAAGAATACCAGAAAGAAGACAAAGTAAAAAATAGTGATCGTGTAACGAAAATTCGCAGTGTTACTCTGGAAAGCAAAAATTAATATAAAAAAGGCTCAGGAAAAGCAAAAGTATCATTATGACTTGAAACATGCAATGTCAAATGTGTATAAAACTGGAGCTAAAATATTACTAAAAGATTTTTTGAGAAAGAAAATTCATCTAGCTTGGAATCTGAACGTCAACCATCTGATGAGCTGACAAGTACACCGATATAGTGTTCTACTGTAATTCCATTGTCATCTACTATATCACCTATCAAAGAGTCGTGTGAGAATATCTTATCCCCTTCAGTTACAGACCTATCATCCCAGAGTAACCATGTTGATGACGTCAACATGGATACATATTCAGTATCCAAGTCATTTTTACAGGGCAGTAACATCTCTGCGGAGTTAACTGACCAATTTGTTTCAGAACAATTAAAATTCCCTTATCAAAGTGGTTCAAAGCTGAACCCAATTGTTGCAGATGAAGTTAAAGAAAATTTGATTCAGTATTGGTCTAGTGATCTGGGATTGACTATGGATGACTATGTTATGATTGAAGATGTAGAGTGGTTGACAGATAGCCACGTTAATGCATTTAGTAAGCTTGTGTTAAAAAAGCATTTCCAAAACAAAATGGATTTCAAAACCCATTAATGTTATCCCAATTCCAGAATTTTAATTATTCCAGTCAGGAGTTCGTTCAAATATTAAATGTGTCTAATAGCCACTGAATATGTGTATCTAATATTTTTTGTCCCCAGGATGTTGTCTAAGTTTATGATAGTTTACCGTCTCTTTCCAACAATTCTTGGTGTGTTTTCAAACAGGTAGCAAAGATATTGAAAACTAAAGCAAATAGTTTTGAAATTAGGTATGTGGACATACAAAGGCAAATGGGAGGAAATGACTGTTGTCTTTTTTCTATGGCCTTTGCACTTTCTCTGTGCTTGAAACTAGACCCACGTGCAATTAGCTATTCGCAAGGGAAAATGCGATCTCATTTAGTTGAGATATTTGAGAAAAAATCTGTTCTGCCCTTTCCTCAACCTGAGCGCCCAAAAAGGACGAAGAAAGAAAGAATTATTTTCCAGAAGAAAATTGATATCCATTGCATCTGTAGGATACCATGGAATAAAAAAGAATCTGAAAATGGCTTGTTGGTGTGTTGTAATTATTGTAACATTTAGTATCATCAGAAATGCATGAATATACCAGAAAAAGTTATTCAATGCAGTGCCAGTTCTTATTGTTGCGATGGCTGCAAATAACCAGTATAGTTAACTTAACATTAATTGTAGTCATATAACAGTGTTCTTTCACTTTCATGAAACATGACACGTGTGCATATTTTATATTGGCAGAATTAAAGTTATTTATATAGCTATAGTAGGGAGTGTTAAAATTGCTCTGGCTAATTATTCCAGGAATAATTTGGGAATGATAGGTGTCCTCTACACTGTTAATATGGGTTGCTTAAATAACACCTCACGAGGACGTGTTTGCCAGGAGGCGCTGTCTGGACCCCACTTTGAGCCCTTATAACTTCTACACCAATGCATACTTTACCAAGTGAGCTTATATAATAATAGCTTATATCCATTAGTTTCTTCCTTTCAAATATCATTTAGTTGCGACTAACTATGGAGACAATATTAGGCTTTAAACTGGGGTGTCCAGGCAGCGCCTCCTATTTAACACCAAAACTAAGTTATCCAAACACCCCATTTTAACAGTGTAGTTTCAGAGAATAATACGTGAATAACAGGCACTATTTCCAGAAATAATCCTGGTGACATTTCTTTGTTGGTATCGACTATTATGCTATGTGAATTGTAAATTGTGTTATTTTATCATCCCATCAACAGCTGATTAGCAAGTAACACACACATCTAGGCATTTACAATCAATTTTCTTTGAGAAGTCCTAATTCAGACTTTATATGCAGCAGCTGAAAGAGTACTCTTTAGCCACAATTTAATAATATAAGAAGTTTACTACCAAAAAGGTTCTGAAAGAGATTTTATTTAGATGCATAAATTTGCTGTTAAGTTGATACTGTTGAATGTTAGAACTTCTGAGAGGGGTAGTTATATAGCAGTTATCTGTATTTGATCCCCATTGGATATTATATTATAGCAGCATGGGAATGTTTATGGCAGCTATAACAGTTCCCACTGGATTGCCTATGGCTGCTATAACGTATCCCTAGGCCAGTTATGGTGACCACAACTGATCCCCTAGGATATGTTATGGATGGGATAGGTTATTGTGTGACCCAAGTTGAGTTTGGCACGACCGCAAGCGTGGTAACTGTGGAATGCATTTAGTACTTAACCGGAAGCAATTTAGTCATGTGAATCCAAGTCAATCGCAAACGTCAACGTAGCACGTGAAAAAGGGGCGGTAACGAAGGTGCGCATTAATTCTGTAACTATTGTAAGAAAGAAATTTAGTGAAGTTTACGGAGTTTTTCGGGCGCTGTACAGCTCATCTCGTCTGTTTTCAGCTATTATTTTTAACCGCTTTGGCGCGAGCTTTCTAATACACCGGATGTGTAGCTGTTTCCGTTCAAAACTTATTAAGTTTTTTTTCTGGCCAACTCAACTTGGATAGTCCACACTGCCCCTCTCTCAATCATTGCTAATTAGTGCACACTAATCCACACTGCCCCTCAATCGATTGCGACTAATCAGGGCACACTAGATCACGCTGTCCCTCACTCAATCACTGCTTATCAGGGCACACTAATCTGCACTGAACTACTATTAATTTGGGCATGCTGAATCCATGCTGCCTTTCACTAAATGCCGCTGGTCAGGGCATGCTATTTCATGCTGCCCTTCACTAAATTGCATGAGAAGAGAGGTGTACCAGTAAATAAAAATAGGTCTTAGAATTCATAACTTTGCCTTACAATATAGGTAATGGTAGTATATATAAGAATAGAATCTCCACCCTGTTGGGTTGTGTCGGTCCGACAGACCTCTTTAGAAGAATTCATCCAGGGCACGCTGCCCCTCATCAATGAGTATTACTATTGCATGCTGGCCCTCTTACTGACTTCTACTAGGGTTTACTGTCATTCACTTATTCAATATCAAAGAGGTATGTGTGCACTCTGTCCTTGCCCAATAACTATTAACAAGGCATGGTCCCTTACTCATCAACTATTACCAGTAACTACCAGCCTCACTTAACTCAAATTATGATGGGGGTGCAAGCCCCACTGTATATTAATTAATTTCGTAGGACACATTGTCATGTGGATGAGTATTTGAACGGTGGGGGTTCGACTCAGATTTTAACCTAAGGTGACTGGATGTGTGGAAAAGGAATACATGGGGTAAATCAGTTCTGGTTGCCTGGAAGGCTGCACTTATTCTGTTGGTGATGTTGGCAGTAAGTGCGTTGCAGTGGCCAGGGTTACCCGAGATGGACTAGGACATTCAGGTATCGGCAACTTTAATGATGGTGATCCTATCTCCCCTTCCCGGCTAGAGTTCAATACCTAGATCCTTATATGCCCACACCGCTAAGTAAAATGTAAGGGATCTAGGAGCGACTTGCTACAATGTTAGTTATGTCCTAATCTTCAGTTCTCACTGTGAGCTGCTTGTTATTTAGTTGCTTTTGCAGCATTGGTACGAGAGCTGCCAACCTCCTTCCCTAGTCTATAACTACTAATCTTGGGGGTGTTGGCCACCTCCTGCGGCTCTTGGGGGAACTCTGGCGATGCAAGGCAATTACCACTAACTGCCACTGACTCGCCGAGTCTCTCACCCCCAAGGCTACACCGGGGGGGGGGGGGGGGGGGGGGGGGTGGGTCCAATGTCATACTGCTGCCTCATGCAAAGATCATGTGCACACATGACAGCGGGCTCATATCAGCTCAGACTGCCAATGAGTTTAGGTAGATGACACCAGGTAACCATACCAATAAGGCAAATTTTAGTTAAAACAAGTTTGAATTCAATTACGAGAAGTGATGTCATTTAATATCAGATAGCCCTGTGCCTTTAAACTGGAACTCACTCACTGAGGACTTCCAAATAGCATTCTTGTACATCCACTAGTCCACTATGGTTGTACCCACGGCACCGATAATTCCCTGAACTTCGCGGTTGAACGTTTATTATATTCAAACTGGAAGACTTTCTTTGAGAGTCTTCTCAATGGCATTTGGTGGAAGCTCTTTTCCATTAAAATCCCAGACCCAATTCAGCTTCACGTCTGACTTGCATGTGTGTTTGGTGTTTCCACCAGCAATGACAGACCACAGATAAGAACAACTTCTTTGAAAATAAGTTTTGTCTACACATGTACACATGGATTATGCTGACATAGCAATAAAAACAATGTTGCCTACTGATTGATTGCAATAATGACTCGACCACCAAATACGTACATACTTAATCTTGCAAGGTCAAGTGTCGTCACAACTATTACGGTAATGAAGTTTAGTGCCAGTTCCACAATCAGTTATAACTTATTATTAAGCTTATTATGATTGTGGGCACACCCACATGAAGAAGGAAGAAAAAGGAACATATTTGTGTGTGTTAATTGTTTATGCTGTAGCATGGGAACAGCAGTTGATTGTGTAGTCGTATGTGGTCATGATTTGTTTGTGTCAGTTGTGTTAATAAATGTCAGAATGTTGTGTGCATGTGTGCATGTCTGTAGCAGAGCAAGAACTTTGCATCTTTTCGTGCAAGTATTGGGTGGAATTTGGAGTTCTATAAAAAACCCTGGCTCCACTTGTCATACCAGTCTTGGTTCATGTCACGCAGTTGTGTGCATTTTTCTCTAATTAAAGTATAATTTAATCTACCTTAAGACCTAGCCTGAGGATTGGTCAGTGGTTCGCCGTGGATAGCTAGAGAGGACCTTGATTCTGGTGGCAGTAACTATTTTGCTGTCATCAGGTGTGAGCAAGCCAAGCAGAGTGACAACTCTCCTGAGCAAGCCCACAATGATCTATTTCAACATTCAATTAAATATTAAATGTGTTATAATCTTTTTATACAATTAATCATTTTAGCTGAAAAAGCTAAGCTTATACGACTAACCAGTAACTTTCAGTCTTCCAACTGCTACAAATCGTATTTTAGGATTCTTAAGTGCTACACCATTGCATTCATATTCTCCCTCATTGCTCTTAGAAAGTCCTTGAATGGACAATAAATCATAGAGTGTGTAGGCATTACTCGGCAGTGGTCCATTGTTGAAGTTCCACTCAGTTAGATGTGGCATATTGGAGTTGCAATGAAACTCAGCCCTATATCCCAGTACAGCCAATAGACTTGTAGGGTTTATTCTACTCTGATCTACCATAATATTTATTTATTTATTTAATTTTTATTTATTTATTTAATTAATTAGTTCATTTATTTATTAATTATTTATCCATTTAATTTTTATTTACTTATTTGTTCGTTTATTTACTTGTTTATTTATTTTTATTTAATTAATTAATTTTTTTTTATTTATAATGAATATATTGTCAAGAACATGAGTTTTATTCTTTGTTGAGTAAATAAATTATAGTTTTATAGTATTTTCTGGTTCAATATAGTTTTGGATATCACTAAACAATGGAATGGCTGGGCATATTGATAAATTATTGAACAAACTTGTCACACCAGTTAACATTATTATCACTCATAGTAAAATTTCACGCAGTTTACATACAACGATACTGCCTGAAAAGTGTTATTGACAACCAATACAAAATCTGTACACATTGCTCATAACTAGAGTGGACAAAGAATTGACAACAATGTTAAACTCTTCTACACTACTATAGCTACCCGCTGAAAAAAAAATGGACTACAAAAGATATTTTTAAAAGTCGGATTTGACCCCGGGACCTTTACATAGCAGTCTTGCACAGTACCCATTATACCATCCACAACCAACAGTATAGTTTTTTTTTTACCCTAATCTTACCCTGCCCAGCATACTGTCTGTATTCATGAATAACTCATTCGCTGAACCGAGTTGGAAAAGAGTATTCACTTATAGCTAACCATAATATTCACCATAAATCCTGGGCAGAAGAAAGGCAGAGAAGTAGGAGAACGCAATGGCCAAGAAAATAGAAGCAGGTGAGAAATGACTTATGTAACTACTTCAATGAAAAAGTGAAAGAAAATACACAGAATGGACAAAAGATACCGAGGATGCAGGAGCAATAGACAAAGCAGGAGAAGGAAATCCATGAGTTGAAAAGAGGAATTAAAAAAAAAAAAAAAACAGGAGGAGAAAGGAATCCATGAGTTGAAGAGAGGAATAAGAACAACCAAAATGGCTCAGGAAGTAATAAAACAGGAAAGGGGAAACCATGGATAAATACATACCTATGGCTCACCAGGCATCAGGTGGTAGCTGGTTGTTAAATACACATCTTTTTTTGTCACATCAGTTTGCTTTTGTTGCTATTAGTTGAAGCTTATCATAATGACTGTACTACTACTACTGCATAGTTAATTTGTAAGAGTTAGTACGTCAAGAGGTACGGTGTGGCAGGGTAAATAGTATGTTTGTACCTATAGGTGTAAGTGTGGCCTCACTTAGAATGGGCCTTTTACCAGAGTCAAGACCATAACAGTAGTAATGTCCTGAATTTTCCATCTTCACAGTCTTTATGGTCAAAGTCTTCAGGTGGGTGCCTAGAATCACATTGTCTGGCAGTTTTATTCTGTTGTAAAACCATTCAATAATATTTAGATCGCAGTAGAATGATATCATATCCCCCAGGGGTGCTTTTAGTACTATTGGTATTATTGAGTCTTTTTTACCTATAATTGAAAGGTAACAAATCGAACAGATTATCTGAAATAATACTTTATACAGTAATTAAAATTGCAGGCTAAATAATATTGTTTTTTTAGATATACATGCAAGAAATATAGCTACAATGATGACTTTATAATAGGTTACAAGTATATAATTATGAACAAATGATAACATTAATGCATAATGGTAGAATTATGGATGTAGTTTAATATTAGGTATACATATGAAATCTAGAGTTTACTTATTGTATGAAAATTTCTTTAACTGCTTATCCAGCAATTATCACGAAAACTAAACGAATAGATAATATTAGCTACCAGTTGAAAACTTAGTTTAAGAAGCAATATTTTAAAGTGTAGAGGCCAATCAAGCTATCACATTTGCCACGCCTATGATATATTAAGTGATCAAAAGTAATCAATTAAGAATTGATAAATTATATTAATAATAATATAATGGAAAAATGTTACTTAATGAGATAATATCTGCTGTTTTCTCTGTCTATACATACAGTCAATAAGTTAGTTAACAACTCAACTTATTGTTTTGACTTCTTGCTGAAGTCCTCCTCAATATAAAACTGAAAAAACTGATATTATGGTTTAAGCTGAGAATTTTGACTGACCTCCGATGAACAATTGTGACACGCCCATTTGGTCATTACCGTCTTCATCTTGGGAAAGACATGTGTAACTTCCAGTGTGAATAAGTTTACAGTATTGTATAATTAATAGATGTGGTTGTCTTAAGTCTATTCCATATTGATATTGATAAAGAGGTGTGTCATCTTTTAGCCATTGTACTATCCTTCCTGTGCAACGTATTTTAATACTGCGTCCCTCAATTTGAGCTTGTCTTTTGGGTATCACAATACCTTTGCCTTAATGTGACATAAATCAGGTAAGGGTTGTGCTTGTCAAGTTAAGGTATGTCAAATTCTTAAAGCATAAGTTTTAAATTTCAGACAGAAAATTAGGTTGCTAAAGATTTTTTGAACTGCAATATGAACAAGTGTTTGCCTAAGGTTTATTCAATTAAACTAAATAATGTAATTTAAAAAATTTAAATAGCTACAAAAAATAATGAACGTTGTCTATCTTGCAGTATTATAGTATATATGCTTTTGATATTCAATCACTGTTATAACAGAAATTTTAGTTCTTCGGGGGATTCATCTGTTATTTTTGTAGGGTATTTTTACATGATCGACAGAAAGTTTCAGACTTAAAGATATATTCCCCACCACCGGTCACTTTATGCAACTATGAAAGGGTCGTTAACGTGTTTATTTACTTGAAGGTAAATTTTAGCCAGAGTCAAAACTCATTCTATAGCTACTACCGCCCGCCTATGAACCCAAAGATTGCTGTAATTACCTTCAGTTATTTTATACCATACAGTCAGCTGACAAAATAGAATAAGGATGCAATAATTCATACTTCAAATTTGAAATAGTAGTTTTATCTACTATTCGCGACGAAGTTCCGTACTGCGCTTTTGAGCGCGTGCGCATATTTTAATGAAATCAAATTGGTTACTGTGAACTCCAGTGAAGCTAAAGGTGACATAGACTTGGTGATAAAATGTAATTACTTATGCCAATATCGGCAAAGGGTGTTGAAGAGATTCTAGTTACATGAACTAGCTATGGGTTTTTTTTGTTTTTTGTTATTGTTGTTTTTCCTAAATAGAACTGTGTCAGACTATGCACAGGCTCACCTTTAGTCAGGCCAGCCAAACGCTTTACCAACCAATTTGACCACAAACCAATTTCTTCATGTTGTACTGGCTGTGATTGTGAACAGAATCCTCTCTTGTAAAGTTCTTTCGTTTGTCAATTCTCAGTTTCTTTTGATCTCTCTCTGATTCAATTTTCTACCCTCTTTCATCACTCCAGCTCTAGTTTATGTCTTCTTTCCTATCTTGCCACCCCACTTCGGCTTACGGTTTCATTTTTATTGTGACCAGCTCAAGTTTCCCTGCATACTAATTCTTCCAATCTGTCTTATGTTTGCTAATATAGCATAGATTTGGGCCTTTTATTTTGAGTTGGCAATTATGTTTTGTTTTCTGTTTTGCTTATCTTGTCAGTGTTTGGTTAGCTTATTATATATTTGGGTGGCAGTACATGCCCACACTCATTGGTTGTTATAGTAGAATTGTATTGGTTATCTGAATATGGGGCCGTTTTATTTCATGCAAGCAACCTATGATGAATACCTAACAGTGGAACCTCTGATAACGAACTCTCTAAGAAGCAAACTATGTCTAGTGAACTTTCTGTTATCCCCCTCCAATAGAAAATGTATTGTTTATGATCGCTAAGCAAAAAAGCCTCTGATTTGTGAACTAAAACCCTGGTTCCAAATTGTTTTTAGTTCGGAGGTTTTACAGTAAAGACGGTGAGCTACTCTTGACTGTCACAGAAGATAATACCTAGTTCAGAATCTGATTGGTAAAGCTAAATCACAGGAACTGCAGTGGAATAATAAAAAGTGTGTTATTAGCTTGAAGTTAATGCAGAAGGTAATTTAAATAATAATAGTGAAGATAGTATATAACAGCTACTCTATTAGTAGTCATTATAATGATATTAGTAATAAAGTAATGAGCTAATACTTAAAAAAATTTAGTTAGTGCACCCAATATTTGTTATCCATAACTACATGGTTCCAAAAACATATAAACACACAAATAATATACTAGTGAGATTCATCTTATAGTCCATGGCTCTGTCTGTAATTTCTACAAAATTACACACTGTATGAGTAAACACTTGGAAAATAATAATAATCATGATATATTTTTCTTACTGATGCATATAGAAGATCCACTCCACTCTCCATTACTCTGACATTGCTGCACCAATTTTCCCTCCAATTTGTAACCTTGACGGCATTTAAATGTTGCAGTATCACCGACAGACAGACCTTGATACTTTACTTCTCCATGAGGAATCTTCACTATCGGACAATCTTCAGCTATTTAAATTATAGTTGATTTAATTATAGCTAACATTAAATACACTTCTAAAAACTCACAAAAGAGATGACTACAGTTTGTCTAAATTCTTAAGAAAACAAGCTTTTTATTTATTTATTTATTTATTTATTTATTTTTTTTTCTGATTATGAAAATACAAAATTGTATATTTAGAAAAATGTTTACAGTGATGAAAGAAGATGATGTTCCAACTTAGTGATAGTTTATATATGGCACTCTTATTTGTTATTGTCGTATGTATATCAACGCAACTTCAAATATTCACTAGAAGAATTGGAAATAGATTAATTTGCAATATAGAGTGAATAAAAGTTGTTTTAATCATCATTCATATTATATTCTCTCAATTCATTTTAGTCAAACTTACAACTAGCCAGTCCATACATGTAGGATATGTTTCTTGAAGTTATTGGACGTCTCCCTATAATAAATATTATTAGTGGGTGACTTCATTTATGTAACAAGACTGGAATAAAAAAAAAATCACCATGCTTTTTAGAAAACTAAATCAAATGTATTGAATGTTTTTATCAAAATTTTAATTAAATTTGGTAGCTATAGCAATCAAGTTTTAAGTTTAGCCTGCCCTGTTACTTCTCTTTAGTTATGTCCTTTATTTCACTTTTTCAACGAAATGCTGTGAACTTAAAATATTACTTTTCATTGTGTTATGCCACTTCCTTTTACTGATTGGTGTTAGACATTCTGTAACCGTGTATAGTTATTCAGTTTATAAGTTAAAAGGTTGTAACAATTGTTGGTCTTAAAAAAGGATTATTACTACCGTATCAGATAATTCTGTGCCCTTATAGTTCTGTGATGACTAGAATTCACTTACTGAGGACTTCTAGATGGCATTCTTGTGAATCTACTAGTCCACTGTGATCATACCCACGACATCGATAATTCCCCGAATTTTGTGGTTGAACGTTTATTATATTCAAACTTGAAGTTCCTTGAGAGTCTCTTTGGATGGTGTTTGGTGGAAGTTCTTCTCCATTATAATCCCAGACCCATTTTAGCTTTTTGTTGGACTTGCATGTGTGTTTAGTACTTCCACCAAAAATGGCATGCCATAGGTGAGTGCATCCTCTTTCAAGGTAAGTTTTGTCTTAAAAATGCAAATTACAATAATCACGTTGACTATAATATTTGTCTACAAAAGCCAAAACAAAACAAAAAAAATACTAGAAAAATTAATTACAAAATGCTAGGCATCACTAGTATGTGACTGCTTCATATGGTCTTTGTTCATATGGTTGATATGGTTTAACAAACAGGTGTACAGGATAAGATTGCAAGTGTTGTTTTGAGACTTAAGCCAATGGTTAGTTTCATGGGGCAACACCCTGAGTCATTGGTAGTTAGTAATATTAGTCAAGATAATAATTTATAAGGACTTGTACTTATAACTAACCTGTTTTGCTGAGTTGTATATAAAGATACTACATCTTGGAAAATGACATTCTACTATAAAATGGAGTTTGATATTAATAAGGAGATTTTAGGTTTGAAAGGCAGCCACAGTCCTGCTGAACTTTACGCGATATTTTTCAAAAATGAACTTTACAAATTTTATTCCAAAACAATCAATCAATTAAAATGTATCATTATTTGTTGTTTTGATTTAATATTGTTCTTTTGAAGTCCCACAAATGGGATAAATTATTCAAGCATAATAATTTGTCATTATTGGTCAAGACGTGAGCAAGTACGACTAACCAGTGACTTCCAGTCTTCCAACTGCTACAAATCGTATTTTGGGATTCTTAAGTGCTACACCATTGCATTCATATTCTCCCTCGTGGATCTTAGAAACTATTGGAATGGCAATATAGCTATGAAACACGTGGACATCACTTGGTAGTGGTCCATTATTGAAACTCCATTCATTAAAATATGGCATTTTGGAGTAACAGTGAAACTTAGCTGTATATCCCACTGTAGCCAATTGACTGGTAGGGCTTATTCTTCTCTGATCTGATATACAGTAGTTATTTTATAAGTCAATAAATTGTGAAGAAGAGGTTCAACATAGTTATGCAATTATTGTATTGAGACATTAATACAGATTGTATATGCTCTTTATTCAAGATAACGTTATTTACTGTGGGGAATACCCACCACACTCACAGACCGCACTTACAGGACACACCTCTATTTCTGTGACAGACTCTTAATAATGTATTCCCTATTCTTAATATGTTGTGTTTCCATAGCTAATCAACACACATACATTTACCAAACATTTCATACTCATGTCACAGCCTACTGTATCTCCCCAGTTATCACACCACACCAAAAATTAATTACAGCTGTATTTGATTAAAATTTGCTAACACACATGTACATGGCAGTTACTATAAAAAATATGTTACACAGGGTTAGGCAAAAGGACTAAAGCAATGAGGCCCAATAGAAATAGTACTTTCGTACCTTTTGGAATAAGTTTAGCCTCACTTAGAGTGGGCCTTTTGTCAGAGTCGAGACCATAACAGTAGTAACGTCCAGAATTTTCTATCTTCACAGTCATTATGGACAAAGTTTTCTGGTGTGGTGCTACAAACGCATTTCTTGGCAACTCCTTTTTTTTGTAAAACCATTCAATATTATCAAGATCACAGTAGAAGGATTTCACGGTACCCAAGGGTGGTTTTAATATGTTGGGTATTATATAGTCTCTTGTAGCTGCAACTGAAGGTAGGAAATATAGTATAACTGAATATGCATAGAGTATTGATGCAGAGAAATTTTGTTATGACAAAAGATATTAAATACATATGAGCATAGTATATGTGCATATTATAGTTATTATTTAATTCTAGAAGAATGTTTTACTAGTATGTCAATAACAATGGGAATGAGCTGTATTCAGGCCATGTAATACTTGGTACTTAGCTTACATGAGTCAGAGTGTGGTATGGCGAAATATTTCAAGAGCAGGCTAATTTATTTTCAAGAGCCAGAGGTGAGTGAAAATAAAGCCTGAGAGTGAAATATCTTGCCATAACACTCTGACAAGTGTAATAAGTGGTTTATTCCAATGGAGTGATGTAATTGGATGATTTGAATAAACCATGATACAGGTATGACATCTTATAGAAGAATAAGGCTATGCACATTTTGATTTCTCTCACAAGTCCTCCTCAGGCTGCATAAAGCAGAGAATACAGCCTTTGTTATTATGAAGTGGCTGAGAATGACTAAATATTATTGAAATAGTATTCACATAGTTCTTGGCTTACCTCCAATGAACAATTGTGACGTGCCCATTTGATCAATACCATCTTTATCTTGGGAAAGACATGTGTAAATTCCGGAGTGAAAATTTTTTGAATTTTGTATAAATAGAACATCGAGTACAGAGCGTATTCCAAGTTGAGATTGGTGTAGTGGCTTATCATCCTTTAGCCACTGTACATTCTCTCCAGTGCATGTTATGAGTACACTACTGCCCTCAAATTGAGCTTGTCTTTCGGGTGTCACTATACTTTTCCCTTAAAATGAAATAATATTAAAACTAAATTCTTGTTTGTCATTTCAAAATGTGTTTAATATTACTTTATTTATTGTTTGCAATGGGAAAATCATGCAAAATTAATATCTGATGCCAAATGTTTACTCTAGAATATTAAAAATCAGCCGTGATTTTGGGAAAATATTATTAAGAACAAAAAAAACAAAAAATAACAACCCAAAAGACAAAAAAACAAAACAAAAACAAACAAACCCCAACCAACTTAAAGACATTTTAATACTACTCACTCAGTTTAGAAAATGAAATAACTGCTTCTTTTCCAGAAACAACAACAACAACTGAAGAGTGTATTCTGCATAAACATAAGCTGGCATCAATATAGGCCAATCCCATTGAATATTGACTGTGTCGACTTTTATTATAAGCACATAATTACATCCCACTCGTTAACTTCACACCAAAATAGCTAGTGATAATTCAATGATTTAGCTACTATCGCTGGGTTTTTATTATGTTATTCAACGTGGTATAGCTACAACTCCGTTTAGCTCAATTTTCTTACTCCTACACTACTATCAACAAAAGATTTAAAGAATAATAATAGTTCAACGAGCCATTATTACCTTCAGTTTTTTGATACCACAGAGTTAACTGGCAAAGCAGCGTAAGGATACAACAATTCATTGTTCAAATTTTCAAACAGCTTTATCAACTGTTTGCGGTGATGCGTACAGAACAGTGAAAGCGTGCGCATTACGAGATTATGTGATTTGACCGCGGTGCAAATTTTCGCGCGGAGTCCTTAAACCACCAGGACGCTGCAGTCTCCCACGCCCGACAAGGGTGGTCTGGCCTGGGAGACTAAGCAGTGTTAAGCACACAGTGCAGTGGCAACGACTGTTGGTGTAAGTTTTGTTTCAATTTAACCAAGAAAATTTAACAATATTATGGTGAAAGAAATTGTTATAAGTCACGAAGTATTTACTGTATATATCAATTATTTCTACATCATTTGTGACTTGTGAGTTCAGTTGGAGACAATAAATTTGTATTTACCAATTTGCAGCAAAAAGTAGCTGTCTGGAGCAAGCAAGCAATGACCAGATCTCACAGTAGCCTCACAGCTGAACTAAACAATATGTTTAAGATCTATCATAATGATAGCCTTGTTGTAGAGTATAACTTCATGTGCTAAACTACTATTTATACAGTATTATGGCTAATATTTGGGCGTTCTTTGAATTATGTTATCTAATTTCAACATTGAGAGTTAAAGCTATATCATGTAATTAGTTGTGACTCCAACCCCCCCCCCCCCCCCCCCCTATCCTCCCCCCTCCCCAAACATTTCCAATATTCCTACTCCTTTAAAAATAATGTGAAGTTGAAATCATCAATTGATGTGACCAATAGCAATTATGGATCATGCTACCTCTGATGTTCTGCTGTTATAACTACAGCAAGATGAACATATTTTAAAGATGTTGGAATTTGTGCTCTATCATATCTGTACTTGTTACACTTATCAGCAATCACCTTTTAAGATAATTTAGTACAATCAGTATTTGAAAATACATCTTTGTATTAAACTTTTCGCATTCCTTCCATTTCAAAACAAAAATAATATTGGAAAGCAAATAGGTAAATAATAATAAAAGGAGCAATATTGTGATGGCTTCCAATTGCCAGATCACTGAGCTAGTTGCAGCTATCTCTTTCTTGGTGTGATTGTTTCTTAATATCAACATCTTTAAATATTAAGCTTTCAAAATGTTATTGCTGCGAAGGACATCTTAGTTGTAGTAGAATTGAATCCCTGGTTGTTGTTTCTTTGTGTGTGTGTGTGTTGTTTTTTTTAGTTTTGCTTTTTTTGCCTCCTTGCTTGTCATATTACTCTGGCAGCTCTCAGAAATTTGCTACTTTCTTCTTATGTTTTACAATTTTTGCTCAATAAATTTACCTATTTGCTCCTCTATTTATCCATATTGCTGGCTTCCTACATAATTGCTTTTCAAGGTCATCTTCTTCAAGTCCCACGCTGGTCCCGAAAACAGTATTGCACTATTCATAGTCCTAACTTATAAGGGTAAGCTGCTTGCTATAAATGACATTAAATATGTAAGATTGTTAGTCACCAGATTTCCCTGCAAGTATAACAAACAAGGAGAAGTAACATGCCAAAAAATGAGAATGCGAAACTTTAAAAACAAGTGCACATTATTTTTAACCATATCCTTATTATCAGAATGTCATAAAAGTGACAATCCACACTCATTCTACACTGGTTATTTAATAAGCCTTTTTGAAAGGATATTCGAATGGGGAAAATGCTGCTGTGTAAAATCTTTATTGTGTTTTCATTAATTTAGTGAATGAGTGAATTTAGTTAATTGGGTGTGGTTGTAATGACCGCACCAACTTCTTCGCCTAGCATAATATTTAAATACACAAAATTAGCAATACCACATCATAAAATTTAACTTCAATTGAAAAGTTAATGCCAGATAGTGATTCTACAACCCTTAAAACCCATGCAAGACATATTACACATTATGTATATTTCTGGAATATTGGTCAACGAAATTAAGAAAGTCCAATTTCACTGAGTTCACTACTAATGAATGGCAAATAGTGATTTTATGAAAATTTATTAGATACAAATTGCTATTAACATATACTATGGACCTGAGTTTACAAGGCATGTCTCATACTCGCTTATACTTTGATGAAACTTTAAGGGTGCCAAAATTGAGTTATAGATTTATTGATATATTGGTGCTAATCTATAGATTGTGCAGCACAATCTATAGATTGTAGCCCAATCTATAGATTTATAGAATGTGCAGCACAATCTATAGATTGTGCAACTTCATAAAATGAGCAGAACATATTATAATACATGTAACAAATTACAACTATTGTGAACTTTGAAGATTGCTTCATAAATATTTTTTCCTGTAATTCTGCCTCCTTGGCCAAAAATTATATAGATAGACAAAAAGATTCAGTGAGCATTACTCACAGAGGTCATGTTCGTTAGCTGTATTGTTATTTCAATCTCAGTTGTACAAAATACAAATATCATAACAACAACAACAACGAATTTGAACTTCATTTTACAGGAAAATGATTTAATTACAGACATACGTAGAAACTATTTAAAGTTAATAAACATCTTTAGTCATAATTCTCTTCAGTTTGGTTGTTAGAATAGTATTCTTCTGCATAACGATAGACTTCACATATCTCATCTCTTTGACGATACTTATATCTTCTTGAGAAAAAGCAGAACAATATAAATACTACTACAGCTAATACTATATTTACTCCATAATACCATATCGTATTTTGGCCAAACATTGTGTCAGTGAAAAAAGGAATTGCAAACGCAGCTCCCAGAGCCTGATAGATTCCTTGAATAGCAAAAGACAGTCCAATTAGTAACCCTTTCATGGAGAGAGGACTCTGGGCACATATAAATTCATACAGAGCTGTGTATATTAACAAATTAGATACTCCGTACAAAAATCGTGGTAGCATTGGTAGAATGTATGCCACAGCACATAAAGAATGGTCTGTACCATTGGGGGAAACATTTGTCACACAAGTGATACTATTATAAATTACATAGTTAAGATCAAATATATACGAAACACAAGCAGCTGTGCATACCAAAGCCAATATAAAAAATAACATTCCTAATCCAATTCTTCTTAGCATATTAAGAGAGTGACAACACGAAAACTGCTGACCAATGATTAAATGTAATGGAATAAGTGCTACAATAATCATTGAAGATAAAGTATTGTCAGCAAAAATATAGTTATAAACTTGAGTAGCATCAGAAGACTCCATGTCCCAATAACCCAATAAAAAACTAATAATCCAAAAGAGTGGCACATCTGCTGCATAAGAACAGAAAAAGAAAGGACCTAGACACAACAGAATCTTAAGAATACCATAGAATGCCTTCACATTCTCTACTTCTTCTGTAGTGTATGGTCCTCCATATTTGGTTTTGGCTAGGTCTAGTCCAGTAGGTATCTCATCCTCACAGTAAGTGAATGCACTGCGACGAATAGGAACTTTATGTTGTCTAGCAAAGCGAGTAATCTTGTACACTAGTTTATAGGGATTTACTGTGGCTGGATTAACAAGAAACCAATTCCTTTTGCGATATGCTACACACAAAGATACTACAATTATTACAAAAGATGATGGCAAAATTATTATAAACATTATAGTACCGACCGTAGATGAAAAACTACTTATAATATTCCAAGGCTGCTCTATTAAAATCTGTACAAGATAGTATATCCACACATACCAATAGATAAACAAACTTTGATGATCTGCTGGAGAGTCGTGGAGCTGCTCCATACCAAACTGAATCACATTAGCATTGAATCCAATAAAACTGACATTCACAGCTAAATATAATAAAACTGCTGTTATACCGATTGCAATGAAACCAACTGTAGAGCAAATATGGTTGTTCATTGCTGCCAGGACTGTAGAGAGTGTAAAAGGCAGGACAGTCAGCACAACAGCTATTATTAATATTTGTGAACTTCTCAATATTATCTTCCGACTACATTGTCTGCTAAATATCCAGCCAACGGGTAAAAGCATAGACAAATAGCCTTCCAAATATATATTAGAGATACCCACTTTATCCCAACTGATTTAAGTAGTCTAAGTATTAATGACCCTGGATTACTTGCTACTCCGTATATGATTCCCACACAGAAACACCAAAGCAAGGTAAGCCTAGCGGCATTGGAAGAAATCACTATATCAGTAACCCTGTATCTTCTGAACCAACGGCTGTTTCCTCTCATAAGCGAAGAGTTTTCCCTTCTTTCCATATTATCATTCCGCGCCATTTTACAGTAATCTGCAGCAGTCTCAGAAATATTGCCTATTTGGCGAGAGGGAATATTGACAATTGAGCCATCAACGGCGCACTATATAATACAGTCATTTAGTATCAGCGTAACTCAGGGTGCCGCCTATTTTAAGTAACTGAAGGTGCTTCCTATTTTAAGGCACCCTTCTGGTCTTACTACCAGGAAAAATTAGTTTCCTGAGTGCAAGCGAACAGTACAATAAACTTAAAAAAATAAAAAAGAGGCAAGATAAAGATCTTATAGAATACTTAGAACTGTGGTGAGAGTAGCTAATTACTAAGCTAATTTCGGAAACCAATAAAATATTAATTTTATCAGTGTGTAAGGCTAAGAATTGTCCCCTCTTCTTACCCCAAATACTCTCAAGATCATTAAAAGACTAGCCTTTATAGTTTGAAATTAAATTTGGAAATAAGCTTTTCCCCTTCAATCTCCCCGGAATTAATGAAGTTTTGACCATCACTCTGAAGTGTCATTTTTACTGTCATCTTATATAACGGTATATTTTCTGACACTCTGGTGTGCACACAGACCACTCCTACTCCATTTTGAGTGACTTGTGACTCCTGTGTGGACGCCATCTTACACTATACCTGCACATGTAGAACATGCTTTCCAAGCCTGTACTGAGGAATTGCTATCAAGTATTATTGAACCACCCCAGTCTCATTTGTCTTCACCTCCCACTTATCATCGAAAAAGATGGTTCAATAAGAATTGTTTTTGACTATTGTTAACTTGATACTGTCAGTGTGCCAAAACACTTTCAGAGGCCCACTGTAACTGAGATTGTTTCTAGGTCGGGTAATGCTGTGTACTCATCCAAATTAAATTTCATCAAGTGCTTATGGGTCCTGACTCAAGGCAATACACTATTGCTTTAGCTGTTATAATGGCAAATTTGTCATATACTCTTCGGCTTGCAATGTGCCTGACACTTTCCAGCTGCTTATGAACACCATACTTAACAGGCTTTAATCCTATTTTTTCCTGCCTGTATTGATGTCACCATCTATTCTCTTTCATAGCATGATTATCTATCCTATATCAATCTTTTTTTTGTAATTTCTCAACCATCATGGTCTTACTGTAAAGTAATCAAAGTGTTGTTGGGCACTTTCCTCCTTTGACTTTCTTGGCTATAATGTTGGTGTTATGGCTAATTAAGAGAGCATGCCAGACCTAACTAAAACTATAACTCAACTACCTCAAACTGAATGGGTAAAGTGTCATAACATTCTCTAGAAGGCAATGGAAACGAAGGAGACAATAAATTGTAGGTAAAACTCAAAAAGCATGAAATCAAATAAGAATGGACAGAGAAGGCAATGGCTTCACAAACCCTAACCCAGCCTATTATTGTGAATAGAAGGACAGAGTACCTTGAGAAGCAGCAGAGAGAAGATCCTAAATGGCTCAGGAATAAAGAGGGAAACTGGTGTTACTAAATTAAGTAGCTGAGAGTAATAAGAATATTATAATAATACTCAAATAGCTTGTTCAATTTTATTTGTTTATACATCATATTATTGCTGCTGTTGCTGGTGGTGACTGTTGCTGCTGGTGATTGTTGCTGCTGGTGACTGTTGCTGCTGGTGACTGTTGTTGCTGCTACTACTGATAATTGCATACATGAATCAATCATGTAAATAAATTAATAGTTATATACGTAAATAAAAAAGTAATTGCTGCTATCTAAACAAGAAAAAAGAAAAAGAAAAAAGAGGAAGAATGAAGGAAAGAAAGTAAAAAAAAAGAGTACAAAAGAGAGAGAAAAAAAAAGAAGAGGCTGTTAAGAAAGAGAAAAACGAAGGAGAAAATGTGAGAAAGAAGAAGAAAACAGAGTATAAAAGAGAGAGGGAAGTTATGAAAGTAAGAGAGAAAGAACATGAAACAATTTCATTAGAGAAAGCAAGAAGTAAGGAAAAAAATTTAATAAATGAATCAATTAAATTATATTTGGTAAGAAAATTTGAAAATGTATATAATTTATCTGACTAAAATAGTAAATCGTTAGTTTTACTACCGGCAGACTGCATGTATACATTTCGCTAGTTTGAAAAACCATAAGAAACAATATGTCACTGGTGGATTAACCAGGGACATACTATGTGATTGATTATTTATAATAACTAGCTATTAAAGTTTGCCTTAGAATTAACTCTGATTAGGACACCGTTATGTCCACAGGCTCTGGCTGTAAAGAATTGACTATCCCGAAATCTCTAGTGGCTATTAGAACGCTCTGCACTTAGAGTGCTAATGAATTGTATACTATACTGCACTGCTATGAATGGGTCATGCTAACCAACATGTAGAGTGTTTGCTCATGAAGTGATGATTGTGTGTTCACTTGTTTATCCTATATAAATTTTCAGATTTCTCGTTGGAATCAGGGAAGTGTTTAAATCTGACATCAGATATCTGCAATAGCTCTTTGTGTGCACAAAGCATTGTGTAGTCACTATTAATGTTTGAAATAATAAATATTAATTTAACGTTAATATTTTTTTTTGTGGTTTTGAAGTTAGCTACTGTTTCCAAGACTTGGCAGGTATAAGAAGATGAAATTTGTGTAGCATTATAGGCAGCAGAAGGACTGAAAATTTAATTCTGCACCACATTGCAACAACTGTCAACTCATCTCTCTAATGAGCAACTTGAAATGTCCATTAGTCTACCCTCAATTGTGCCTCAATACTGTAGACTCGCTGTTTTCAATATTACATTGCATTCAGGGTTATTTTATGTTCATGTTTATTCAACTTTCTACTTCAAGAGTGCGCATATCAGATACTGCTAGCTAATTTAAAAAAATCATTTAAATTATCAGAAGAACCCACCTACTTAATAAAAGTGCCCTCCACTATAAAAGAAGTTTGTATACGTAAACTGACATTTTGCTTAAAATTTTTACTCCTCTAAGTAATAATGGAAATAAAGGAATCTTCTTGGCTTATAAGAAGAAACCAGCCAAAGATGTGTTGGTTCAAAAGACACAGGGCTACTGGAATATTGATTTCTTCTAATGCAGCTAGGCTTACCTTACTTTGGTGCTTCTGTGTGGGAATCATATATGGACTAGCAAGTTATCCAGGGTCCTGGATACTTCTAATTCTTAAATTATTCAAGATAGAATGGGTAATATCTGTAATATATATTGGAAATGCTATTAGTCTATGTTTATACCCTTTGGCTGGATATTTAGCAGACAATGCAGTTGGCAGATACAAAATGATAGTAAGAAGCTTACAAATATTAATAATTGCTGTTGTGCTGACTATCTTACCTTTAATAGCCTTCACAGTTCTGGCATTCACCAGTAATGCTACCAATGTAGTTGGTTACATTGGACTTTTTGCAACACCAATATTTTTATACTTCGCTATGAATCACAGTTTTATTGGATTCAATGCTAATGTGATTCAGTTTGGTATGGAGCAGCTCCACGACTCTCCAGCAGATCATCAAAGTTTGTTTATCTACTGGTATGTGTCTTGTACAGATTTTAATAGCGCAGCCTTGGAATATTATGAGCAGAATTTCAAATACTATTGGTATGGTCATGTTTACAATAGCTTTGCCATCTTTTGTAATAATTGTAGTATCTTTGTGTGTGGTATATCGCAAAAGGAATTTGTTTCTTGTTAATCCAGCCACAGTAAATCCCTATAAACTAGTTTACAAGATTACTCGCTTTGCTAGACAACATAAAGTTCCTATTCGTCGCAGTGCATTCACTTACTGTGAGGATGAGATACCTACTGGACTAGACCTAGCCAAAACCAAATATGGCGGACCATATACTACAGAAGAAGTAGAGAATGTGAAGGCATTCTATGGTATTCTTAAGATTCTGTTGTGTCTAGGCCCATTGTTCTTCTGTTCTTATGCAGCAGATGTGCCACTCTTTTGGATTATTAATACGTATATGGTTATATTGGACAACACTCAGCTTGTTCCAAATCTGATTTATCACTATGTATTAGATGATAATACTTTATCTTCAGTAATTATTTTAGTACTTATTCCAGTACATATTATTATTATCAGGCGGTTGCCATGGTGTCCCCCTATAAATATGTTAAAAAAGATTGGATTAGGAATAACATTCTTCATAATAAATTTAACATGCAATGCTGCTTGCGTTTGGTATTTAGTTTATAAAAGCAGTTTAGTTTATGATATAAATTCATTTCAAAATATAAACTGTAATGTGAACTTTGTTTCATTTAATTCTACAAACTCAGATGAAACTCTGTGTGCTATTTTATACATTCTACCAACACTCCCACGATGTTTGTGTGGAATATCTAACATACTAATATACACAGCTCTGTATGAATTCATATGTGCCCAGAGTCCTTCATCTATGAAGGGACTACTGATTGGGCTATCTTTTGCTGTTAAAGGAATCTATCAGGCTCTTGGAGCAGTTTTTTCAATTCCTTTCTTCACCACGTACATTATGGTCGACAGGGATATGATATATTATGGAGTAAACATAGCATTAGCGGTAGTAGTATTCATAATGTTCTGCTATTTCTCAAAAAAGTACAAATATCGTCAAAAAGATGAGATATGTGATGTCTATCGTTATGCAGAAGAATATTTTTCCAACAACCAAACAGAAGAGAATTATGACTAATTATTCTATGTCTCAGTAGCTAACATTTTTAATTGTTTTTTTGTATTGCATTGAATTTGACTTTGTAATTTGTAGAAATGATGAGTTTTAACTTGCTGTAAAGTTTTTGTCTTAAAACATTTTAAACTGCAAAAAAAAAATTAACGGAAAGTTTTAGCTATTAGATTTGTAATTGATTTAATTGTATTCTATATAAACAATGTTGAAGCTTGCAAGTGATTTACAGATCCCTGAGGCATGCTTGCAAAGGTTGCTGTGGAACTAAGTTATTCAGATAGGCTGCCACCAGAGTAGGTTCCTTACTCCACAGCAGTCAACTTTCACTCTAAGGTTTGGCTCTGTGAGAGTTTTCCACCCAGGGCCTACCTCTAGTCAGGCTAATTTAAACATTGAATGCAAGTTCGTGTGTTCTATTCCCAGGACCGTTCAAAGACTAGTGTCTTTATAAAGTGTGGTGTATGTACCACATAACCATTGTGGCGGAGGGTTCATGAATCTGAAAAAAAAATAGACTTAGTGTTGGTTCTTAATAACCAATTTCCAGAGTGAAAGTGAGTTGGAAAAGACAGGTTTCTGGTTGCATCTAAATGACATTCTAAAACACAGCAACATTATTATTCTAGCCATGTTGGGTTCAAGTGGAAGATAAATTCAATACTGCATGATTAGTTATATTTTTTATAATTAAGGGAGAGAAATGAGCCCCTCACAAATGGAGTCTCAATTGAGATATATTTATTTCATGCTGGATGTCTTTACAATCGTTTCTTTTAGGTTCATTACCCTGTAAAATATCTCATGATATATGGCATTGTAGTTGTTATTACACCTGAATGGGCAAGCTCATTACCCTGATCCAAACACACTGGTAGTTACAGTAACTGCCTATCTCATTACCAGTTCTCCAGTTTACAAGAAATATCCACCCAGGTCAAAGCATGAGCTGCCAAAACATGAGCTAGGGGAATGGGAGAGCTCCTTTGAACTATTAGCCAACATTACAAGCTGAACAAAGAACTGGTGACTACCACAGTATTTGAAGGTAATGAGCTTGCTCGATTTATGTTCTGGTCATTGAGATATCTCATAGGCTATGAGTCTAAAATCAAACAAACAACTCTTGCGAAGGTGTTCAGCAGGGAATAAATATATTCACAAGCTGCAGTCTCCTTATCCTAAAGTGTACTATTCTCTACAAGAACTATCTGACCAGGTCAAAGCATGTACTAAAATGTTAGTGGGGGTGTGAGAGAGCTTCTTAGAAGTAACACAGCCAAACAAGCTGCTGTTAGCAACCCTAGTATTAGTACAGCAGCTTAGCACCAAAATATGGGGGTTTTGTGCACTTCATGACAAAAGCATGAAATTTGGTATATACTTCATACACACCCCAAAGATGATTTTTATATCGGGACCCACCCCAATTTGACCTTTAATGACCTCAAAAGGTCAATTAACTTTGAAAAAAACACGAATTTCAAGTTTTATACCATGTTGATCAAAGGTAAGCATTACTTGTTTGGTATCAAAACAAAGACGACATTTCATGTAACAAACTGAGACTTGAAATTAGTCAATACCTTATCCAAAGTTGTAAATATATTACTTGAAGTGAGAAATCAGCAATTTGTAATATTGACATGATCATGGAAAAGAATTGCAAACAACAACTAAACAAGAACTGTTTGCATTTTCCACCACAGTGACATAGAGCAGTACACTTTAATGAAGCCTTTACACATTTACACAATGGAGTACACCCTTTCTTGCACCCACAGCGCATAAGCTCGTAGCATGCTTGTGATGCCTCTGAAAGGGTGGTCCACCGCGGTTCCCAACCCGTGGAGTTCTCCTTTTTCCACCCCCAGTCTGCTGGGTTGGGAAGCTCCTGCTGAGCAAGCAAGGCTCTGTTCCAGCAGTATGCCTGGTAGATTGCTCGCCTTGTGTGCTGCTTGAGTGCCTCTTGAGTTGGTGGCAAGTTTCCAGACTCCTGGCTTTCTGGATAAACAGATGTTTTCTGCTGTCGTTGACATTCAAAATATCGCTAGTTCGGTCATAGAGCAGCACAACAAACCGTTCCCTGTATCAACGAAATCCCTGTACCATGAAAGGAATCTTTTGAGGTGGTAGAACTGGGATTGTGGTCAAGGTTGTCTACTGCTCCTACCATTATAAGCCCTTTGCGCAATTTTAAAGGACACACAACACCCTCTGACATAAATTGCTCACAGACAGCATTGCCCAAATCAGATGTCAACTGCAACAGCCGATCGTAAGTAATACAAATCCCAAGACTAGCAAATGCGTCAATGAGAGTCCGTTTGCGTGTTGCGGCATGTACTTTCATCGCTAAATACAGTGGCAGTGGAGTTTCACGGTTACAATGGTGACGAGAAGAAGCTGTGCCCCGAGCATTCTTGACAGTGTTAAATATCAGTAGCTGGCAAATTGAGAGAGCTGCTCTTGTGCTGGCTGTATCAACCTGCAATTGATGCTTGATACTGGGACCATCAAGAATCATGTTAACCAGGGACATCAAAGAGGGTGGTACAGCATCATATTCAGATGTTTGCTTGAAGGACCCATCAAATGCAAACTTTCTGTCAAAAATGTCTCTACGCACAACTTGAGCTTCCCGTGCCAAGTGCATTGCATCATCATCATAGTCACATGCCTTCTCGAGAGCTCTACAAACATCAACATTAAAAGTGAGGACCACGTGCTTGCCCTGTGTATGTGCTCGAAGATCTGGAATCTCGACATCAATCTGATTTTCAATCTTGAACTGTGCACTCGGCTACTAGTAGACGCACCAAGCTTCCCCAAACGATTCTTGTACATGTCTGCCAGATCAGACAATTTAAAGACAGGAGCAACACCTTCTTCTTTCCTGAATTCTTCCATGAAGGTTGTCAGCTCTGCGAATGCAATACCGTAGAGATTATCATCACTGTCTTTTTTGGTAGCTGCATTTTTTGATGTTCTTGCTCTGTTGTAAAGACTTGTAAGGCATCTGCGATGGTATTTGGCTTCAAGAGAAATCATGTCCCCAGGTACCAGTTTTGCTAGTGTCTTCAACTTCCAATGCACAGCTTCGGACCTTCTCATCAATGTCATATGTGCAGGCATTATGGAGACCTTCAGATCCAGCTTTCTCATCACAGAAGAAGTATTGGTCCTTTGTAATATCAGCTGTGCTCTGTTTTGAACGTGTGGTTGTGTGATGTCCACGTTGATTGGCATATGCCCAAGTTCATTGAATCTAGTGAGATGATCTGCTAATGTTTTGTAGCCAATACCAGGCTTGCCTTTAGCTGCATACGGAAACTGCAAAGCTGTCCCAGTGTCTTCTTGACAAAGTATTCAAAGCTTCCAATTGGTAATGGCAGCACGTTTTGATGCAGATGAGCAAGCATCATCTACAAGCATGTGACGTTTTGCCATTGCTAGCAAACGTGGAGCAACTGTAAACACAAGATACCAATTCACCTAGTAACACAAGCCATTAGTTCTCTTTCCTAGAAAAGTCAGAGTGTATACTGCTGTAAAGATATCATAACATAACCACTTATTACATTCAAACTAATTGTTGTAGTGATCACACATAGCTAGCAATGAAAATGGGTGTGTTTTCAATTTAGATGTGACTTTTGTGGTCCCTGAAACTATTTATAAAAGCAATCATTATACTGTGCAGTGGCGTAGGAAAGGGAGGGGGGAGCTGGAGCCTTCCCCCCCTCCCCATATTTTTTAATTTAAAATGTTTTAACTAGTTTTTGTTATTCATATATGAAGGGACTTAGTTTTAGTTTTTTAGTCTCCAAATGATTCCTGAAGATTTAATTACTTTTTAGTATTACTTCAATATCATGTGAAAGATAAAGATAGTTTACTATCAATTGATTTAGTTATAGTTAGCTTGTGATGCTTCCCATAATAATTATTCAATAATAGCTAGGACTTAATAAACAAACTACATAAAAACATATCTCTATGAAATCATGGGTATATAAGTAGATACACGTTCTTCTGGTAGTTTTAGGTTTAATAAAAAATTTCGTCCTCTAAAATACTTTGTTTTAGTTCTTTCATGTCATCTACAGCTTAGCTTACAAAAGTAAAATACCTCAAAACTGAGGTTTCAGTTTTAGTAACTAATACAACATTAAACGTAGCAGAACAAAATATGAGTAATATAGTTTCCGGAGAGTTTAATTTTAGCTAATTGCAATTTAACCTGCCCATTTGTGAAATAGCTTTCATCTAGAGTAGTTCTACTTGAAATTTCATTAAACAGATATATATTTTTCCGAAGGAAATATTCAATTGTAAATTTTCATGAAATTTGAGTTATATTATAAAGACTAATTTTGAAATAGCACCCTATGTCATATCAAGCATGATTTAGATTTAAATAGCAGTAATCATCTTCTGTAAATGGCCTGGGTGCAATTTAATCAATTAGACTTAATGAACAGGGTTCCTCCAAATATGAGCATTTTAGTTAACCATCAAATGATATCAGCAACAAAATTACCATCTCATTGTCTAGCAAATATGTAGCTATAGCTACATAGCTATAGTGTAAAAGCCCAATCTAACATAAATTAGTTCTTACATATTATGTTTTTGTGCCGAATCATACAATAAAAATAAAATTGTTAAAAGGATTACATATCTATTATGTAATGGTTGGAGGCAGATTAGCTTTCAGTTACAATTCAATTGTGAATGCAAATATATCCGTGCATATTGACTCAGCAATAATCACTCCACTGAATACAGGAATGGCCCACACACAAGACTTGGTCAACTTGCCAGTATATACAAATACTGTCTGTAAGAGCAAGAACAAACACAGGAAATAAAAATAACTACATTACTTCTGAAGTCATTTTATTGGAGAGAGAGAGAGTATAGCTTATCAATGCATTGTCAGAAATTCAAGCCTACAGCATTACATGAATATACACGTGCCATAATACTAGCCATACAACAGCATGCGATGATTTTGATGACCTCTGCGCAAGAATTTTTTTAACCAGCCTCTGTAGGCGAACATTTGAACATGGTCAATTATCACATGCAACTTATTGAAGAATCCATTAAAAACTGTACTACTAGTATTTTAGCTATTTTAACTAGAGTGGCCTCAAATGGCAGAACACTTCAGCTTGAACTGTGCCTTAAAAGGTGTCTTTACTCTATTTCTACTTATAATTAATAATTTGTATTTCCATTTTTGCTAAATTTAACTCATGACTACCCACATGCTGATTAACAGAACTGATAAATTGTAATTCTAGCGGCAATAACATACGATTATACTACAGTGGCAAATTATGGTTACAAAATACGAAACTGATAAATTGCTGGCTTGGAATTTTTAACTTCTAAATGTATTACCTTCCTAAATCCTAATACTTATAACATTAATTCTTACTTACCACAAAAATTATAGTTTGTGAGATTCCTGTAAGGGAATAAACGCACTATAATAATAACAGATGCCAGCGTAGTATTTTGCTGATTTGACATTACCTAAGATATTAATTAAAGGCAACACATAGAGTGGCGTATGCAATCCAGCATAGATGGCCAGAATGACTACGGATACCTAAGACAATATAAATATTACCATTAATTACTGAGCAAAGTAACTAAGCTGTAAACTATGTAAGCGTATGTGAAAATGAGACAAAAATTAGAAGTAGAATTTAAAAATGCATAATAGATTATCGGTGATTGCTAACTGTGAGAATTCTAGCAAAGGCAGCCATTAGCTAGTCATTCATTTAACGATACAATTTATAATAGTTGCATGTAAGAGTTGTGACTTGTCTACACTCATCTGACACCAGCAGAACCTCATTTGCTATTATTGTTTGAACAACAGTAAGTGGCTATGCATGTAACAGAAAATAAAAAAATAAAGAAGTGACCTATTATTTGGGTAGATTTACAAGTTTAAAAATATTTTCTGAAATTTTACAAATAATACAAATTATCAAGCATAGAGAACCATTAGACCTAGATATCTGTAATAACATTCTATCAATTTGCTTCATTTTTGAATCGGATATCTCAGTATATAGAATCAATTTAACCACATGCCAACTACATTTACATGAATTAAATAAGAAGGTCACTGAGACACAATTCTATACTCACTGATGGCTTAAAGCCTCTTCTTGTATTCACGCTTACTTTTATAGATTTTAATATTGTTCGATATATCTAGCTACATTTCATGTAACAGACCATGTGGTAAGGAGTCATTGTAGTAGTAAGCTGCTCAGCCTGGTTACAACTTTAGTACTCCACCATTTGTAATCTACAGATAATCTCTACAACTTTCCACTCTATTTGGAATATGTACACGACCTCACAAAGTGGTAAATATGGCATTATAGGAAACATGGTATAAAAATGAATTCTAACACAGTAAACCAAATGTTATATAAAGCTAGCTACATATGCTAAAGTTTACTACAGTGGAACCTCTGATAGTGAACTCTCCAAGCAATCACACCACTATTTAGTGAACGGTCCACTTGCCCTCTCCATTGCTTATAAGCAAACAACCCCTGGTTTATGTACTGAAAGACTGGTATCAAATTGTACTCCGTTCAGAGGTTCCATTGTGTTGTCATGGGCCCTTCATGAGTTAGCCAGGCAGACCTCTTTGAGATAAATTATCTAACCATGTCTAATCCATGCTATGAATTCAACCAAATAATATATAGTCATACAAATTCAATGCATTCTATTACCAAATCTATTTCAAACTACCTTCAGTAAGTAAAGCCCACAATGGTAGAACCATTTGGTGACGACATTTTTTTAAACATTCCATTTAAAAACCAATTCATATTTATAAGTATTGTTTATGGTGCTTAGCTAAACAGAATGTGCATGTGGCCTATGACCTCAGGGAACAAACAGTAGTACCTACTGTAGCCTTAAACAGCTATCTCTAAAATCGTCTTATGCATGAGCAGGTAAGAAGCCATATATTGCAGGTAGCTATGACATAGTATGTCTGCTTTTGTCTCAACTTGAGGTTCAGGTTTAGTCATGTACTAGTCTATAATTTCTAAGTTTCATTATATTTTAAGACCCATCAAAAAAATAACATTCTAATTTTTGTTGAATTATTTTACTTTTGGAATATACAAACATTGCACAATATTTTAAAGTGACATGGTAATGTGCATTTATATAATATAAATGGATATTTGCATTTACACTAACTCACTGTTACTAGCTACGATGAAACTTAAAATCTTATGCTCAACTTTTAGAATTCAGTTAATATGATATCAATTATTAACTGCAGTAACTTACCAGGACAAAGAAAACAACTGCTGCCAAGCAAATACCAACAAATATTTTCTGGAATATGCAGGAAACAACAACAAAAATCGTAAAAGATTAGAGATAGCTATACGCAACTAAATCGTATATAGCTAGCTACAATCTGTTTTACCGTTTCTTTCTTCTTGTAGGTCTCGGTATATATGGGGTCATACCCTACTGTATCTGCAGGCGTCCCCGTCAGAATTGGCTCCCCTTCTTCGCCACCCTTACCGGACATTGCTCTGGAAGATAAGGCAACTTGAAAGCGACGGTTGCGGTCGTTTCGATTGGTCTCCTTTCGTAACGTTGCGATAGGTAAAGGGTCAAACTACGCGAAACTCATCTCACTACACGCGATTATCTTTGAAGAAGATGTCACATTTACCTATATTCCCGCGTGCAGCAAAAAAAAAAAAGAAAAAAAAAAAAAGGATATGTTGAAAAGAAGAAATTATCTTGACAATAACCGACTCTTAACTTGTACATTCATTTAATTTGTATATAGAACAGCACACACAAATAACAGAGAAAAAGTTCAAATACAAGTTATGAAATGATGAATGTAGCTAATGAGTGACAATTCACTTGGTGAAGACGATGATAATTGTTCCGAGAGCCTGCACCATTACCATCCCTCCCGCCACGAAGAGGAACCAGAACAACTTGGACGACAGACGATCCGTGTACACAAAATATGTCTGAGAACACAAGAAAAGGAAAGAAAATGAAAACAAGGGAGAGAGAAAGATAATGCAGGAATAGCTTCTGTCACTGGCAAGAAGACTAGAACCTCATTGTCTATGGAGTTGTATTTATGTTTAGACTTTAACTGCATCTGTGAACACTAACCAAAATACACACAAGTATAGTCTTTATAGTCTTGGTTGGTCACATTAAATCCTTCAAGCCATACAAACTCATCCAGCCATTCAGTGATGTGTCCACTTTTTCTAACTCGGTAGTGATGGACTACACACTAGCTTGGTAAGAAGTAAATACAATATCTCCCTCAACCCCAACTGATTATTTTCTATTGTGTTAGTGTATTGAACATGTGTATTTGTGCAAAAACAACTAATACAACTAAAACTACAGCAACTATCTTGATGACACTCACCAAAAATATGGGAACTTGAAGGGTACCTGTGAGGAAGAAAGAAAATCAATACCACAAATTGCACACATGCGTGCGCGCACACACACACACACCACTCTCCTAAATAGAGTTCACAAAAATACACATGGATGACATTTACTACATAAATAATTTAAAAGAGGTTAAAGATGAGGGCAACATACGGTGAATTGTGTGTGTGTGTGCGTGTGTGTGTGTGTGTGCGTGTGTAAACCTATAAATACTTTGTTGAAAGAATGTAATCAATTGATGTATTCAACAAGAAATTCCAAAAATATTAATTTGTAACAATTCCCACCCCCCCCCCCCCCCCCCCCCCCCCAATAAATGTCATGAATACTGTGGCTAATCAAGGGAAATTGGTACGGGGTCATCACATATGTATCTGTATAATACAGGAAGTGTACATATTAGTATGACTATCATTAGTGGTGTGCTTGAGCACAAATGGCAAGTGATCCTATAACTACACTATTTGATTTTAACGTTTAACACCCAAGCCACTAAAATATAGTCGAGTTTTTAAATTACGTATAATGCGGTAAAGGGGATTCAATGCCATAGTAATCGCTCCCGCAACTGTTTGAATGGGAAAAGAAGCAACAAAATCAAGTCATGTTATTTAAACTTTTTCTTTGTGATATTCTTGTGACGCACAACACTTTTACACAACTGAACATACCTACACATGACTTACCTTCGTGGTTAGTTTAGTGGACAATGAATTTTCAAGTAAATACTGTTGTGTAGGGCTTATAACTGTGACTAATAGCGTATTAACTTACCACCACCACTAACTCGAATAGAAATAGAGCTCCCTTAAGTTTTTGAGCTTTAACTGCACCCGCAAAAGAATTCAAACGGTAAACAATTCAATTTCTAGTATGATACGTGTAATGATCGATAAACCGGATGATCCAGTTTAGTGAAGTTTGGGACGGGGTCAAACACCGAGCGAACACAAAATATGCAAGGGTCAAAGTACAAAATGACACACGTACGTCCACACATATAAACAAACAAATATCCCCGATTTTCAATTGTGTCACCCCTGAGTGTCTCACTCACTCCGCTCCGCTCACTCGCCAATTAATTGCATGTTTTGACAGTTCCCATATACTACAGAGCTGAGCAGATAAAGGCAAAAACTGTAAAATTAATGAAGTAGAAGATCAAGTAAGCACAAAGGTAAGATTTCACATCTGAAGAAGGGTAATCAGCTCAAATCATGCATAATTCCATAATTACAACTATACTCAGCAGATATCTACAATCAATATCCAATAGTGTTCACAACTGCACACACTAACACACACACATACTCACTAACACACACACACATACTCACTAACACACACACATACACTGATTCACAAGTACAAAATAATTATGGTAACCCCTTACCTAACGTATTGATGAGAAGGAGGACATATAATGGAGTTCTTATGGATTGACACACAGTAACAATAATAGTAGCCTGGAGATGACACATACGTATTCATTAAACGATTCTGTCATTCTCGGCTAAAATAAATAATAATTACAGCAGTACAAATATTCTTTATTTTACAGCTAAGTATTAGAGTGCTTCTACAAAAATGGAAAGCAAGTTAGCTCAAATATTTCAAATATATAGTCTTATTCACAGTGAGTAAGTAAGACCTTTATAGCTTTGAAGCTAAAGTATGTCTGCCTATTAATAACATAGTGATGTTGAGTAGCTTGCAAAGAGCACACTGAAGAGACAAATTGGTAAAGCAAACACCATAGCAATCAATTATTTACTCAAGTGACTGTGGTGTGATCGAAAGATGAGCAAGTTAAAAAGATTGCAAGATAAAAAAAAACGCAACAAACTACATAGCATATTAAAGTGAAGTACTACAATTTGGTATTGTCATTAATGTTTCCTAGGCTACCTTCATCAAGCTATACAGAATGAATGAGGACAGATTGATTACTGTAAACTTTATACAAATCACGCTGAAAGGTAAATCAACACACTAGAGCTGTCTACAGCAATTTAGGATAAATTTATTCTTTATCAAAATAAAGTTATCAAAATTTAGAGGGGGGAGGAAGGGGCTCCCCCCCCCCCCCCCCCCCCCCCCCCCCCGAAGCCATTTCGCCCCTCCTCTGAAATATTCTTAAAATTTCATACGCAAACAGCAAAGTTAAAAGGTGTATAATTAAGGTGAAGGAAAATGCTTAAATCATAAGTTATTGTTGCTCTAATTATTGTCTTGGTAATTGAAATCCATCTCCTTTCTCATCTTAGTTCTGTATGAAAGGTGTGACCCCCTTGAGGTAGCACAAACTCAACCCTGCCCCCTCATAAAATGATTCCTAAATGAACCCTTGTCACTGATTGAGTTGCTAGACTATAAAACCAGAAAAGGGCCAACAACTTCTAGTGGCTGACATCTGAGGCAAGACTTTCAATCTTGATAACCTGTTCAGACAAGTTTTGTTTATCCAGTTGTCAAAGTTACGAGTACCTCGATTGATTGGGCAGACTTTCCGAAATATTGAAACGAAAATTTAGCCGTTTTTTGCCGTGCACACTCTCCGTATGGAAAATGGAGTACTGGATCTGCTAGTGTTATGGAGAAAAAATAGCGCAAAAATCTCAAAAAAAAAAGTTAAAAAGCTGGGAAGTGGAAAGACACAGCAACTCTTAGCAAGGTTATCAAACTTCCAAAGTCAGTGGTTAGTATGCACTCACTAGTGGTAGTATATTGTAGTATTTTATCTCTCTTTCACAGGCTTTTTTAAACTATACAGAATTAAAAATATATTGGGTCACCACCAGGAATCGAACCCAGGACCGCTTGTATAACGGACAAGCCTGTGAAAGAGAGAGAATACATCTAATGAGTAAAAGAAGGCTAAGAAAGAAAATTGTAGTAATTATATGAAATAAACTGCACACTTGAAGAAACTAGATTTTTTTTTAATTTGCAGGTACCCCCTTGGTCTTGCACTGCCTTGATAAACGAGGATGGACTGAATACGTTCAAATTCGTACACTAAACAACTAAACTTCAACAATGGTTACGTCCATTAGAATCAACTACATTATTTACCGAGTGCCGGTACTAGCTCCACCCACTCCCGATGGACAAGGCGTTGGTCACTATCATTTCTCACATTGCTGAATTGAAAGCTGTACAGCAACTGTACTATCTTCAGGCAGGCCTTGTGAGTGACTATTCTTACATACGAGTGTGTGCATCAGCAAATAAAGTAATAATAAGAGAGCTAATAGCTGAAGAATGTTTCTTCAGTAAAGATGTGTATTCCCTCACAAACCACCCTCTAATATTGAGTTACTAGTTTTACTTGCTAGCCCATTCCAATTCCATGTAATTCCTATACAAGTTCATTTCCCCTCGATCCTGTAATCATTTCCCACCCACACATGCTAATCGCCTCCACAAAATCCAGCGCTTAGGTATAAACATGTTTATACTTACCATCATCATAAGCCCCAGTAGCACATACATCACCGCGATGCCAGTTTTCTAATTAAAGCAACCACAACAATAACAAACAACAACACAGCATGTACATCCTAACATTAGAATTAAACACTAGTGATGCGCTTGAGCACAAATGGCGAGCGAGCCTAAAACTACACTATTGTTAAACGATTGATTTTAACTTTTAACACTCAAGCTACCAACAAAAAAAAGTCGAGTTTCTTTTTAATACATGTATACGGTAAAGGGGTTTCAATGCCATAGTAACCACTCACCACAATTGTTGGAATAAAAAACTACAAAAACAGAACTATCTCGTTATTCAATTCTTTAGTAAGTAGTAGCTCTAACATACAATACTTTCACACAACTGGACATGCCTACACAAGACTTACCTACCTTCGTGGTTAGTCTAAGGCCAAAGAATTTTCAAGTAAATACTGTTGCATAGGGCTTACAACTATAACAAATAGTTGACAAGTGGGCATAGTGAATCCGGTCTAGAACTTTCTATTCTAATTAGTTCCTTGCTTGCAGATGGCTGGGAGAGGATAAAGTGTATTGTATAAACACTCAAATTAAACCAACGGAAGAGAACAGTATATTACGTCGTGATAATATTCAGGAGGATTGGTATTTGCTACTTATCTTTGATGTCAGGCAGTAGAAATTATTATTGAAAATACTATAAACAGAATTACCTTCACAACCGAATGTCCCTAATTCCCAAAGTACAGTCACATGATTTCCTTATCACCTCACACTGTTATTACTCCAGCACAGTCTAATCCATGAAAAAAATCAGTGTACTCCAATCTCTTAGACACATGAGCTTAATAACATACTATCTATCACCACACAAACACACAACTAAAATTATTTTTCTTAATTTTGGTAGAAAAATTGCTAGGGCTTAAAATCAGTCCTGTGAACTGCATAGAGGGGCGCTATGAGAGTCGCGCCTTTCACAAAGGCCCATTAAAGGAGCAGCTCACAATCAATAAAAATATAAAAGTATTCATATACTATCTACTTCTTACTACGCCTTTCTTCCGATGTGTCTCTCGATATATCGGCGAATGCTCAACAGATTCTCCCCCAAACGGGCCATAACTCTGAAACAGAGGATCCTTCTCACTCATAATATCCGTCAGCAATTTCGGCCCCAGTTGTTATGTTACGTTGTTGGTCTCACAATTCTTTGGAACCGCTTTACCTTCGTTTTTGGATATTTGGTAAAGGGTTTCAGTTAATTTAACGTCCCCGACCTTTTACCACATTATTAATAGGTCCCCATCAGTCCGGAGTTGGCGCCCCTTTACCTCCCTATAGTACCCACATTTATCTTTTGTGAGGTATGCGTTAAATTCTGAGCAATTTGAGGCTTTTGGATAGACTAGCTCTTAATTCTTCTTTCTAACAATACAAGTCTGGTGCTTGGGACACAATGAAAACCATCAGTTTAGTATAGAAATAATCATTTGACTTTACAGGGCTGATCCAAAGGGGAAATAGGATGACATGTGAACCCCCCCCCCCCCCCGTGTTAAACCCCACCCCCCAACAACCCCCCCCCCCCCCCCCCATTTTATTGAAATGAATACTCTCTTCTTTGGGCATGTAAGAGAATAACTCAAGAACTCGTTAGTCAGTTGGAAACACTATTTCCTGTTCACTCATAGTCAAGACTGTACACAGGCACCCACTTCATATAAGGCTCTATAAGGGCCCCAATTGGCATTTGTTTAGATTTATCTCCTTTGCTTGGATTTACAGTTCCTTAGCTGTTTTAATCTTTGATGCTTTCATTGCTTTTATTATTTATATCATTATTAGTTTTGCTTCTGTTTTATTCTTCTCCTTTGGTATCTTCTTTGAATCCCTTGTTAGTGTTGTACTACTACTACTTCGTAGCATTCTTAGTCATGTTGAACACTTTTCACTGCATATGAGAAATGCATTGTTGCACCCCCCACTCCCCCAACCCAATATTCTTATTTTCTTAGCATCTCTGGTCCTTGTAGTACTGGTAACTGGCACTCTCCATGCCTTCCTTGTGACTCCCGTCTCACTGATTATTATCCATATAGGATCTTCCATTGCCAATGTCTTCACCCCTTTCAGATTTCCTCTGTTTCCCTATCTTCCTTTACATCACTCATATCTGTCATACTCTTCTTTGGTCTCACAACCTCTTCCCTCAAATATTCATCTTTCAACACATTTTTCATGTCCTTCCCTAAGTTTTTATCTTCCTTTTGAACCTTCTCAGCCCTCTCACTATTCTTTTCCTTCTCTTCCTCCTCTTTATCCTCTTCCCATACCTTCTTCTCTTCTCCAACATCTTCCTCATCACTCACATTATTCTCTTCCCTCTCATTCATCAGCTTCATATCCTCATTATCATCCATGATGTTCTTTTCATCTCTCACATTTTCAGTTTTCAATATGGCATCCCTCAAGTCGGCTATATCCTTCACATCTCTCAAGTTCTTCTCTTCCCTTGTGTCCCATTCTCCTCATATCTTGTTCAAATGCCTCCATAGTAGACTGTTCCATGTTGTTTATAAGATATGATGGAGTGGTTCTTATTGAGTCTGTCAGTTTTCTATGAACTTCAACTTCTATTTCCTCCTGAACAGATAGTTTCTTCACATACTTCAATGTGTAACATTCCTGGAATGTTTCCTCAGGAGCACTATCCTAAAGTGGCAAGAATAATTACTCCGAGGCAGAACGCACCAATGAGGGAGACACCTAGAAATATTACACAGACATTTATAACGAGAAATATTCATAATTTGCTTGCTTCACTCACAATTTTATCATCTCGAATGAGAGTTACTACCTTAGCTTCTCCAGATACACACATTCATAGACTTGTTATAAAGAGGTGAACATAGACCTAGCATAAATAATTTATATATACCTTGACATATTCATGTCCTCAGTTAAGTTGTAACCAACCACCTGAAAACTAAGAATAAACGTATTTCAGTAAAATAAGCATTAAATAGTAGAGGATGCAAATTGTATATACAACAACAAACCTCTCCCTTGGAGGATGCTTTCAGCAGAGAAGTTGAAATCAATACTTCAGCCAAAAGGTTTTCATCTTCACTGTTCCAATCATCTTTGTATGTGTCATGAATATTTCCATGCCTGGTATACACCAAGGTTACTTACCCTTCTTGTATTCCTACATTCTTAATTCTTGATTTCAATAATCTTCTTGACTCCTAAGTATCAAGCTTGGAATAATAGGAATACTTTTGGCTCCTTAACCACCATGAAATCCAGTTTCATATTACACATATTATAGAAACTGCAAATCTATAATAATTTCATTCTCTTGATTAAATTATTCAACTCACTCATATTAAACTTTGAGCAGAGAATATCCACTAGTGTTTACAATATTTGCTTCCTAGAGCAACTCCGACCACCAACTGTGCGAGGAAACGCTACTGACGCCAGCATTACGCAAACGCTGGCGTTCACTCGGGCATGCGTACTTGTCCCGACAGAAATACCTGTTTGCATTCTGGTGTTTGTGTATTTGGAGATAATGGAGCAACAATTAACCTAACATCAATCGTGTCACCAAGCTCAAATTGAATGATAACTAGGCTATTTTTCTTTTTGTACAATTTATATTCCGATGTAGCTAAGTACTTATGAAAGCAGCACTACATAAAGAAAAGCAACAAAAGAACTGAAAAAAATAATTGGCCCTCTATTGTCTGAAAATCGTTAAGACTGTTGTATAGAATAAGTTGTACAACCTTCAGTTTGGAGCCTGATGCAGTTCATTGCTAGTTGCAAGTATCTGCAAGAAGCTGAGTGCTTATTATGTCACAGAACCCAATGAAAAGAACCTCCCTTTTTCAGATCCTAGATCTGCCCATGTAAAATTAGAGGAATTGGAAGCTTCATGAGGGTTAATGAACGAAATAAATGTGGCAAATAAAAGTCCAAGCTGTAGAAGCACAATATAGTTGTGTAGATCGGTAAAAAAATACTCACAAGTGCCAGAAATGTCCCTATATTCTTAGGCCAACTAATTTTACCAATCCCAAACTTAGTATGTATTGTCAATGAGTGACCCTTACAGGCCAAATATTACTTTTTTCTAAACTAGAGTCTCTATAAGCCAGCAAATCCAATCCAACCATTGCAGAAACAGCAAGTGCTACATGGAATACATTCCATAGTACAAAATTTAATTTCTCCATCTTTGTAAGGTGGTAGGTTAAATTCTGAGCACCTTATGGCTTATATTTATTTATACTGTTTCTTCTTCCTAACAATACAAATCTGGTGTCTTCCTGGTGTCTGGACCTTTCCAGAAGCTGTGGTGGAAGTGTTTCTTGAAGTACCTAAGTGGCTTTGGAATTATGGCTATAGTAAATTTGGGCAGAATTGTTTAGCCAACATAGACTTCTATTTGTTATACCATTCTGTAGAACAATGAATGTTCTACAATACATACTAAAATAATCATAATATATGGCCTTGCTGCTGCTCATTCTATGAAACATGACCAACTAGTTAATCAGCCAGTCAGCTGGCGCATGCACTCTAGAAGTGTGTGAGAGAGAATTGCTGCTACTTGTACTCGTGCAACCTTCAGCACATTCAAAGATAGCCGAAACAGGAGATATGTTTGCAGAAGTTTGCTTCTGGGCGAGATGTATTTGTTTTCTTACCCACTGGTTATGGAAAATCCTTGTGCTATATTCTATTGCCAAGGTTATTTGATGCTCTTAGAGGTGTTTCTGGACAGTCAATTGTTCTAGTCGTGTCACCTCTGATAGCCTTAATGAAAGATCAGGTTGGAAGCATAACAAAAATGGGCATCAGAGCAACTTTTATTTCAGACAAGGAATCCATCTCTACTCAAACTAAACAAGAAATAGAGAGGGGTGAATATCAGGTCATTTTTGTGTCTTGAGGCACTTTTCTTCAGTACTCAGTGGAGGCGAATTTTGTCATCTAGAATATACTGTTTAAATTTAGTTGGCTTTGTAGTGGATGAAGCTCACTGCATAAAGAAATGTCATGTAGCTATGTAGATAGCAATAACAACTAGCTTACAAGTTGTTACAGATTTCATTCTATTTTATAATACTATAATGTTCCGAGTGGTTGTGTTGATTCATACATAATGTCTTGTTTAATTGTAGGGGAGAGAAATTTAGAACTGAATTTTCACACCTAGATGAAATTAGAAGTATCATACCAGACACAGTTCGAGTGATGGCATTAACCGCAACAGCCACAAAATCTACCAGAAAATTTATTATAAATAGTTTAAGTATGCAGATGCCAGAAATCGTTTACATTCCTCCAGCTAGAGATAATATCGTATATGCTGTGATGGACAAACCTAGAGGAGATGATGTAATTAGTAAAGTTTTTCAAGGTACTGTGGAGAAGTTAAAGATTGAGAGAAGTAACATGGGAAGAATTATAATATTCTGTAAGACATACGATAATGTAATTTCAATATATCAATTTTTTAAGCATAGTTTAGAAGAATATTTTACTGATCCAAAAGGAGCTCCAAACCACATAATTAATAGAGTAGTAGATATGTATACCCATTGCACTCATGAAAGCGTAAAAAATAAACTAATTGAACAATTTACTAAGGAATCATCTTTAAGAGTTGTGATTGCTACAATAGCATTTGGTATGGGGATTGACTGCCCAGATGTGCGGCATGTAATACACTGGGGCATTCCTAGTGATGCCGAGATGTACGTGCAGGAAAGTGGCAGAGCAGGAAGAGATGGTAAATTATCATGTGCTACAATTTTGAAAACATCAACAGATTTGACCACAAGGTACACTACACAGCACATGATTGACTACTGCTTGGAGAAGAATGTAGTTTGCAGAAGATCATTTTTGTTTACAGACTTTGACGATTGTGTTTTTAAAGCTCAGGGGTGCAAGTGTTGTGATATTTGCCAAAGGAACTGTACTTGTGGAAGTTGTGATACCTACATTAATTCATTTATTGTTCCATTATCAAATATACAAACAAACAAATAGTTCTTTTCTGCACTTGTTCAACTATTTTTCATGTATTATTCTGTAGTTTCCACATTCCTTCACTTATTTTATCATATTATTTATCTATACAAACTTTAATTTATTTAACTACAAAGTAACCACCGCTTTCTCTCATTGGCAGTGGAAACATCTCCTCCACAACCCAAGCATCTTTCCATTTCTATCCGAGTTGCAAAAATGAAACGCGTAAAGTTTACAGCCAACAATTTAACCGCAGCCGCTCCATTTAAAGAAGTACAGGCAAAGTATTTCCCCCAGATTCCGGGGGAATGATACGAGATTGATGTGCGCAATGTACCAGACCCTTCCCCCGCGTAGCGTCTGGTAAAGGGTATGGCTTGCGAGACTATTTGTTACTAGCTACCTTGTTTGATTAGCCAATAAATTATTGTTTTGGTCCAGTCTGAGATGATTTTGTAATAGCTAGCTAGTGTGTAGCGCTGGAATGTTTGCAACTCTGGTGCTCATTTGTTTAGTACCAAGTAATTTATAGCTAGCTATAACATTACTACATTTTCAGGGTAATAAATAATACAGTACGTGATACTTTAGTCACCATCTAATTCTACCTCTGATTCTATTGAGTTCATTATCTCTATGCCCAACAAATGCATACCCCTCTACTATAACTAATGCAGAAGTATGAAAGATTTTCCACTTTGAGTCAATTCCACGGCACAGGTAAATACCGCTATGAATTTCCTGTAAATTGTGCAAAATAATGACATTACACACGATAGTTTTGTGTATCTTGTGAATATGTAAACCAAACCATTCCACTACACCTAAACTTCCACAGGTTAGTGCTACAGAAGTACCGTTTGAAACCTCAATCCAACTTGGTAATATTCTTTTAAATTTTGGATTGCTATACGCGTAGACGAAAAAAACTCCTAGAAAGCGGTTGTTTTCGTAAATTCCATGACAATAATAAGATCCTGTATCATTCTTCCATAAATTATTTAACCTAATTTTTCTGTGTCCGACTGAATGTCGGTTTGAAATAGCACCCTGTATTGAGCGTGTCCAGTTCACTTTTACAGAACTCCCACAATAGGCGGTGAGTGAA